>JAABUP010001700.1_pt1 | contig 45533 bp, 42 predicted proteins | sample 5559201 | NCBI WGS metagenome assembly JAABUP01 (sample SAMN10711887, study PRJNA513373) | rock metagenome | isolation source: Antarctica rocks | place: Antarctica
ATTTTTCTCCTGCTTCATCGCGTTGAGGATGTTGAGCAACGTCGACAAAAAAGCTGTGTCTGAACAAGCTGTCCTTCGTGTGACATACACACTCGCCTGAGGCACGACGAACTACCCGCGTCAACAGGCCATCAACTGCACACTATGATGACGATTACTTGCGAAATCTGAAACCGCCTGAGCCGATACACAGGCGCAGTTGCTAATACAGCAGTTCCTGATTGTCAAGAGAAGGTCGCAACCATAAAGACTGGGGTGATCCGCCATGTTGATCCAGAAGATTTCGCAAATTTCAGCGCACCATCGACAATCTCTGCAACCCATGTAATGCATTCGAGCTTCGCGCATCTCCGCCATCGTTGTTTGTCGTCAATAACCGCGACGATCATCACCATTAGGAAGAGATAACCACCATGTACCCCTTCCTCCTCGCTCTCCTCTATCTCCTCGCCTGCCCCCTCCTTGCCGAATCTAAACCCACCAACCCCACCAACCCCAGCACTCCTCCCGCACCACCCCGCCGCAACTACGACTGCTTGGAGTACTCCAGCATGGTCAGCGTCAACCAAGTCGACTGCGCCACGGCGCTCCAACAAATCCTAAACGCGGACAAAGCGCACGCGCCCATGCTCATAAGCCGCACGTTCGGCTTCACCGTGCCCCACACCTGGAAGGCGGGCTCTTGCGCCGTATCCATCGACACGAGCGACGACAGGTCGGTGACACTGCGGCTGACGGGGGTCGTGGAGGCGGCGCTGCACATCATGAGTCATTGCCTCGACGATCCCCCTGACGGGACTACCGGCCTGGGCGGATCGGCCACCGTCGGGTCCCAGAGCGATTCGGGCGGTGCGCTCGAAATATATATCAACGGGGCCGAGCCGCGGCCGGTCCTCCCGCCGACGTTTCCGCCGGGCAGGATCCTGGGACTGCACCCCGGCGTTAAGATAGTACCTCATCTTCAATAGCCACATAGAGAGGAAACTCAACCTTGATAAGTGATTTCTGGGTGTCTGTCTGATTAGTCAAGGTCCTGGCTGTTTGATTATATATTGCCAGTCCGATTTAATCGTGGACTCAACGGTTTCGCCACTGTCATATCAGGAACCTGACCACCGAGGCCTCATGATGCTTAGTGGGTGCGACGCACACGTACCGAAACTCCCATCTTCTTAACATTATATCCGCACCCCGATCACAGCTTCCACAACAGCTGTGCTTCACCCTTGTGGTGTGCTTCACCCTGTGGTGTGCTGCACGACCCTCTGACCGCACCGAACCCGAGAGCGGGAAAGACCTCCCGAAAAAGTCCATCCTGTTTGAATATGGGGCCGATGAATTTAACACTAGAAGGTAGTCACATGCCCTTATAGCCCTCGTCCAAGGAATTCAGTCACTATATATCCGTTGTATATGCAGTGAAGTGAAGTGGTGGTTGTGTGTTAGGAATCTGCCTCAATTGACCACGTACCTTAGTGATGGACACGTACCACGGTGACAAACGCTGACCCGCATTCGTGAATCGGGCCGCGCGCCTTAGTAACCGACACGTTCTGGCGTATATCAACTTACGATTTTACGATTTCGTCGCGCTGACTAAGTGAAGACCCTCTGGAACCAGTGACATCGGATCCTCAAATGCGTTCATCTCACAGTGTAACTACTGTCCGAAAGTATGCCATGCTCGGAGTGTGTCAGCCCTCGTGCTGCTTACGTATCTGATCAAGTTAGAAAGCACACCTGGTGCGCACCCGATACTGTGTCAGTATCTGGAGCCTTCCTCGTCAGCGGGCCTGCTAGATCAGTAGTGTTCAACATCAGTGATAATAGAACCTGACGCATTGCAAACCTGGTCAGGTCCAAGTCTCAGCATTATAGCGTGTGAAGAGAATGGATGTTCTTTGAAAAAGCCCCTTGTAAGCTGAAGCCAAGACAGTCCCGTCCAGCACGTCTATCCAAATGCAATGCAACAAGCAGCAGCAAGGATGTTTATAAACACACTCCATACAATACATGGAGCGCTGAAAAACACATTTGGGTATAAGTGTCGACAGGCGAATTGAATGCGCCCAACAAATGCAGTCCGAGAATGTACAACCCCGCTTCAGCCCAGAGACTGTCGCTCTTGAAAGAAACCCGCTTGTCCAAAATCATTGATCGTTATGTATCATCGCGCCCTCTGTATATAGATTGGTTAAAGATCAAACTTTGCTGTGAACCAAGACGATGACTTACAAGACTCGCCGCTGCGGCGGCCGCTGCCAAATCTGGCTTCCCACTGGCACTCCTCGTGGCTGCCCTCGGAAGGGCTGATCCACTGATAGCTGCTCCGTTTGAAGTCTTTTTCACGCCTACACCGCTTTGCAGCCCATTTACAGTTGAGTGCCTCTTTGGAGCCGGCTTATTGGGGGAGCTACTTGGTACCTCCCGATTCCTCACCGCGGCACCATTCTTGAAACTTGTGGCTGGGGGTTCGGGTAACGGTCTAGTACCGACAGGTGTCTGGACAGAACTGAAACGCTTGATGGGTGAGCTGTTGACATTACTCGTTTGTGTCCGTGTCCGCGCGAAGGGTTTGATACCAGTTACGAATTCATGATGGATGGCCTCATCTGGCTGCAATCGCCTGTCAGGGTCCCATCGAAGGCAGCGCGTGAGGAAGTCCAGGAAAGCTTCGTCATCGCATTTCAGTGCTTGCTGCAGAGACTTCGAGCTCGGTCTGCGGCGTCGGCCCTTCGACGACACGGTCAAGCGAGGCTTGCCCAGAGAATCAAAGAAAAGCTTTCTGCGCGTGCTCTTTTCGATGAGGTGCTTTTCCGGCGGTCCGAACACTTCCATAATGCAAGCAAGCTGCTCCTGTTCGTTCTCGCCGGGGAAAATTGGGTAACCCGTGAAGAGCTCTGCGAGAATGCAGCCCACGCTCCACATATCTATCGACATACCGTACGTCATACCGAGTATGACTTCGGGAGATCGATAAAATCGAGACTGGATGTAGGTGTAGACCTTTTCGTTCTCGAAGCAGCTAGATCCAAAGTCGATGACTTTGATCTCCGAGTGCACGGGGTGAGCTAAAAGAATATTCTCGGGCTTGAGATCGCAGTGGATGACCTTGTGACCCTTCAGGAGCAACAGACTGCTGAGTAGCTGTTTGGTGAAGCGTCGTATGAGCTTGAGAGAAACCCCTCGGAAATCATTGAATTTGATAAACTCGTAAAGGTTCATGCCGAGAAGTTCGGTAGAAATGCAGAGATGTCCGCGGAAGTAGAAGCTTTGCGTGAAGCTAACCATGCTATGTCTGTTTTGCGGATCCTGCAGCGAATGATATATCAGCAATCGTTTGACTGTATCTGCATGATCATGTTACACACCCATTCCCTCAGCTTCTGCAGAATGTTGACTTCCACCAGCGCCTGCTGATGGAATCTCTTCTTATTTCTAATGATCTTGACAGCTACTACACCCCCAGTTTTGTGGTCCACGCAGCGCACCACCTGCCCAAAACTGCCCTTACCCAATATGTCGACTATTTCGTAACGATACGCGAGGTGGTCACCGTCAACTATATTATAATCGCCTCGATCATCGTCATACCCAAAATTAACAGCTTGGGGATTTAGATCACCGACGTGCTTCTTAGCATTCTGAGTGCCACAGAAGTAGATCTCCTTGTAGTCAACGATTTCGCCTCGCTCAAAGATATTGAGATTGACCATGCGAAGGGCTTGCGTTGGAGACACTCGTTCTTTCGGTGTTGCACGCCTACGCAGCTCATCAACCTCGCGGGCTGCGGTCTCGAAGTCCTTTCGTTTCGAAGCCAGCTTCTTCATCTCCTCTTCTGCAGACAAGTCATCCCGATCAAGATGCGTATCCAAACCCCTTGCCTTCATGGTGTTAAGTGGGCTCTTCGAGCTCAAGATTCTGTGCATAGGTGACAGAATCGAAGATTTCGCCGGCGAAGCTTGGATGGAATAGTCAGGCAGTTCCGAAAATGGTACGGATTCTTTTTTTGGACTTCTGTCTGAGTCCCACGTATCACTCCGTGTGCGACCATGACCATTTATGTTACCATTGCTGGAGGCTTTCCCTTTTGATTGGAGAAGGCTGGGCCTAGTGGTCGGACTTGGACTTAGATTGAGTTGACCACTCCATGTAGCGGACGCCGGGAGCCTCGGAGGAGGCATGGCATCGTGCTTGGGAGCTTGAGGTGGCTGTCTCGAATCATGCTCTGCAGGGAATTGTGATGGTTGGGTTATTCCTTTTTTCCGGGTAACGCTTAGTTTCCTTCGAATCGAGGTTCCCAGTGACGGCGTCTCACCCTCTGTTGGACTTGAAGGTCGGGTAAGTGCTTCTTCTCTCACTTTGCTGACAGTCTGGGCCCGGGGACCAGTTAATCGTATGGATCTCGTCTCAGCAGGAACATTGATAGTATTATAGACTTCACTGTCTTTCGACCGCATGTAGCTGAAGTCAGCGCTAGCTTTTGGCAATGAGGACGATATGAAAGGGGATATTGCTTGTCGACCAGCGCGAGAATTTGTTGCAGTGGCCCCGCTCGAGCTCGAATCACTAGTTGCGCGGAAAGATGATGTCTCCGGCCGCAAGGCATGATTAGAGCTGCTACTTCGTGTATGTGCTGCAGCAGGCATAGCCTCCTCATCTTGATGACTCTTCGAGAAGAAGCTAGCTTTCGAAGCGGTCATAGGCGTGCTAGGAGTCTTTGCAGTCCCGCGTTTCGGTGGAGGTGTGATAGCACCCGCCTCGATGTCTAAGGATGGCTCTTGCAATGCTGCAATCTTGGCGGCGGTAGGTGTGCTCAAAGGAAGGAGATTGAGAGGAGGTAGACGCAGAGGTTGTAACTTTCTCTTGCTCATCGTTGGTGCAGCACTGGCTCTGATTTCAACATCTGAACCTGACCCTGTCGTGAGACCTCTTCTTCCTCGAGCCTCACGATCCACGATAGGGGCCTCTAATGTCGCGCCCGGCCTTGGAACGCATCCTGTCGTCGAGGTGCTCGTAACGCTACTGGCATCAAATGGTAGACTTGGCTTGCGCACCGAGAAGAACGGCTGATCTAGCTCGGCCTTCGGCGACTCGTAAGCTTTTGGTATGGCAGGTACGGGAGGGACCTCTTCTTCGCCACCGGCACAGTTACTATCATTACGCGGTTTAGGCGTAGGAAGCCTTGATGTGGATATGTTCTGACTAAACCTGGACTGCTGCATAGAGCCACTGGAGGTCCTAAGAGAGTTATAACTAGTATTAGAGGAGATAGAAAGTCCTGAGCTATAGGACTTTCGATTGTGTTCCGGTGTAGTCCGAGAAGAGGATGGCGTCACGCTTTTGCGAGGTAAAAGAGATGGAGACTGCGTAGCGGACCGGAAACCCGACAAAGGGTCAGGTTGTGGTGTAGGAGGTGTCTGTGGCATTGGCGGCGCGCCTTGCAAAGCGGACAACCTTTTCAGTCTTCGAGCATCTGTAGGACTGATTGTCCGAGCTCCAAGCCCTGTAGCATGCACAGGCATTACCGACAATCGCTTGGCTGATGAAGGAGTATTCGTCCTTCTACCAGCTGATCTGCCGGGAGATCGGGCAGCATTGACGGATGACGAGCTGGCATGGTCAGGGGTCATCGCTGGCGTACAGAGATGACCTTGCATCTGCCTTGACGGTGGCTGTAGGGACTTCGTCTTCATATTGCGTGCCGTGGGAAGGAGGCTCGACTTGTCGTTCGCGGCATCTCCGTTCCCATCAATGCTCAAGCGTATAAAGGATGATCCGCTGGAGTCCGTAATGTTTGGGTTGTTGGCAGTATTGCGTGACGTCAGGCTGGGCCTTCGTCGTTGTGTTACTCTATCGACAAAGTCTGCTCCAATGACACCAGGACCGATTGACTTTCGTGGAGGCCTACCGACGACGGCATTGGTGGAAAGAGCAGGGAATTCGCTTTGTCTCCGTGTCCTCACTGGGAGTGGTGCACTCGGCGGTCCCATCGGCTCCATCCCTGCGGAGACTTGATTTCTCTGCTTTGCAACGCTGTTGTGGCGTTGCAGAAGGGATCCACTCCTGCCAATACGTGAGGCGGAGGCTGCAGCTCCAACTGCTCTGCCTTGTCCCTTGTCGTTCGCCTCTCCTGGGGTGTCTTCGGCCTGGATGATGCCTTTCTTTGCCGGGAATCCTCCACCTCTACCAGGAGCAGGAAATTCGTTCAGGCTTGGTTCATTCGAAGTGATGCTTGTATGAAAATCGTCAAAGTTGACTGATGGCAAAAAGTCGAAAGGGCCGGCTGCATTTTCTGGATCGTCATTCGCGCTCGGAACAATAGATCCGAAACTGAAGCGTGAAGAATTGTTGATTGACGCCTGTCTCGAACGCGATTCCTGGGTACCATTCGGGGTGGATGCAAGTGTCGAATTGCTAAATGAGTTCGCGGGGTTGTCACTGGGAAGCCTATTATAAAAATTAACAGTCCGGGCTTAATCTCAGGTTGTGTTCGTATATTTCGACATACCGCTTCGACGGAGAGAAGTCTGGTGGACGCGGTCCAAGCGGCGCTTTCTGATCTCTTATTGACTGCCTCCTCCTGCTCGTGAAGTTTGATCTAGGCTCTGCAATTCCCTTCGTGGAAGATATCGAGGAATCCAATCGTTTTGCTGTCACGTTCCCATCTGATGTACTCTTCTGAAACCTCTTCCGCGCCCGGCTTTCTGCTGTGAAATCTGTGAGCAAGCGAACTATGGCCGGCCCTGCAGGAACCCGCATGAGCCGGAATTGGTAATTTCCATACCTCCTGAGCCCGAGTCCTCAGCTCGAGACTCATTGGAAATCCCCGAGTGTATGGTATATGAGCTTCCAGCGGTGTCGTGCGGTTGTGGTGTCACCCTCATCGGCATAGTGGATTCCCGATGAATCACCGTGGAAGTATATGGCGGGTTTCAGCGTCGGGAGAACACGGTATAGACGTGATCACTGGATATGTCGACTGCTGTGCTGGCGTTGTTCACAAACTTGCAGACCGCTGAGCCGTCGCGGAGTCAATGCCGCTTCCTCTCAGGGACTGAGGTCAAGAGACAATACACCCTCATCTCAACCACCTGTTGATGCCAGATTCTCAATGCCAGGAGGATATCGAAGGCCCATAAGAGGGAGCTTGTACTCGGACGCAAGATGTGTTCTCTATTGCTCCTGGAAAAAGCCGCGTTGCTGTTGAGATGTCAGTTATCTTTTGGAAGTAGCCGTATGCTGACAGTGGTGCTCGGTACCTCAAAGGAGCTCGGTCGTTCAGCAAACCTTAAAGTTTGTCTGGGGGGCCACAAATGCGAGCGTAGAGTACAATCATGTCACTAACTTATAAAGCCTGGTTGCTTGTTACTTTCACAGTGGGAACTTTTGTATATCCAGAATAACATTGATGAATGTGATAACCATGATGAAGATCCATGGCCTCTAGAATTGTTTACATTGAACCCCTTATGCTTGCGTTTGCTCTGAGGGCGATCGACAGCACTATGCACAACACAAAGACTTGCCAAAGTTTTAGACTAAGGCCATACAAGTAGCGGAAAGCTTGCATGTATTATTGTAGGCAAATTGGGTACTCGTTACCGTTGTTCATTATTGATCAGATTCGGTTGATGACGGCAAACCCACGGACTCGCTCGGCACCAACTACATCAACGGCAATCATTGAAAGGAAACCCATAGAACGTCACTTTTCTCTTCACAGCAAGCAACGACGATGGTGTTGATGAGTACATTGGTTTGAGGGACATTGCCAAATATCACAATGGACGAGTACACCGCCGACGCCCTCGTGAATCGCGATGATCCAATACCGGCCATCAATCTCTCAGGTAGTGATGCTCAATCATCTGACAGCGGTAGCAAACGGCAGAAGATAAAGGACTCACTATCTGCTTCAAAGCTCAAGGATAAGCTGCAAAATGTTGCCTCCAGTAAGAGCGAGCCTGGCCACTCGCTCCAAGATCAACTGTTTGCGAAGTAGGCCACCGCCAGTTTGATTCCAGCATGTAAACACGGACTGAACATTGGGGCAGACTTCTACAGCAGCTCATACCCACCGAAGACATGGCGGATGTACTTGATACAACGGACAAAAGGTCTACGAGAAATATCAGTCGACCTGGGTTCAGCCTGCCACTCATGACGAACAATTTTCGACGCTTCAACGCTAGGTAGATCGCTCGAGTTCTTCCACCAGCACTCGAAAGCGAGGCTGACTGCGATTGTTTACAGGATCGGGGCCGTCTTTATCTTCCAAAATCGCCTTATCCGTCTCTTCTCCTGGAGAACCCCAACTCACACTCTTTCTTTCCTAGCCGTCTATACATTCGTTTGCCTTGATCCCTACCTGTTGGCGATCCTTCCAATCGCCATCGTGCTTCTTTTCGTCATGGTACCAGCCTTCCTCGTCCGGCATCCACCCCCCTCATCAAGCCTATTGACTGATTCGTACTCCATCCATGGCCCGCCGTTGGCGCCTGCTGCGACTGTGAAACCGGCGGCAGAGATGAGTAAAGACTTTTTCCGGAATATGCGAGATCTCCAGAACAGCATGGATGACTTTTCGACGCTCCATGACCAAGTCATCTCATTGATCATACCATCAACCAATTTCTCAGACGAGTCTCTTTCCTCAACTATCTTCCTATTACTTTTTGTAAGCGGCTGCTTGCTCTTCGTTACTGCACACCTGCTCCCTTGGCGTGCGATAGCCCTACTTGCTGGCTGGACAACCATAAGTCTTGGCCACCCTACTATTCAGGAAAGCTTCCTCACAACGCATGAAGAGTATGCGCGTCCTCGTGAGCGCCAGGCTCAGTCATGGCTAGACGAGTGGATTGGGCGCGATATCGTCCTCGACGACGCCCCGGAGACGCGGGAAGTTGAGATTTTCGAATTGCAAAGGCGAAGTGGTAATAATGAATGGGAAGGCTGGGTTTTCAGCTCCTCGCCTTACGATCCGCTTTCCTCCGGTCGTATAGCTGGTGAACGACCGAAAGGGACTAGGTTCTTCGAGGATGTGCAAGCCCCAGTTGGGTGGCTTTGGTACGATAAGAAATGGACTCTTGACTTCCTCAGCCGGGACTGGGTTGAAGAAAGGATGATCACCGGTGTGGAAGTTGAGATTGAGGAGGAAAGATGGGTGTACGACATAATGTACGATATTGCTGCAGGTGGCGAAACGGACCAGGGTACACCAAAGGGCAAAGGCAAAGAGAAGAAGAAGGACTGGGAAGAGGGCAATGGACTTGGCAAGACCGGTGAGTGGAGACGGAGGAGATGGGTAAGGATGGTGAAAAGAAGGCCTATTGGTACCAAGAAAGGGTAGTGTTGGCTTTATGAAGGATGGGGAGCATCGGCGTCGACGCCTCCTTAGGATTTCAAAGTCAGCCCTCACCTGCAAATGATTATCAAGTCCTGGCTCTTCTTTGAGCGTAGCACTTCATACATTTCTGCGTCTTTCAGAAGCGCCTTTCGGCTTGACCAGGGAGCACACATACGGCTTGGACAACTCCCCTGCAGTCGAGCGAATCTAGAAGGACCGACCAAGATGTTGTCAGATCCTCCCCTCCTTGTGCTCTGTTGCATCGAGACCGAGTTCAAAGGCATAGCTTGAGAAGCGCGTGATAAAGGAAGAAGGGCTGAGTCCGAATGAATTCAACGACGTAGTGGGAAAGCCGGACCTGCGATGGAAGCACACCTTTGACTGCAGAGCACTCCGCTTCCAGGTTTGTTACTGGACCAACTAAGCAAGCAATAGTACATCCGCCAACACCAAACATTTTACAACCGTCTCGCAAAGCCTACCTCATCATCCCAACTGGAACACCACCCACAAGACATCTCAAGGCCAGGTCAGAACTCGCTCGAAGGTCCTACGGCTCTGGCGCTCTGCGTTGTCTTCACAGCATTCACAGTCTGGAGTACACAGTGCTTCTACGATGGACCCATTCCTTAGTCATTCCGCAAAACGACCTCAACGCCGACGACAGTCGTGTCAACCTTTGCACACCCTGAAATAGCGCGAAGCTCAACATGGCTTCTCCTGGACCGCGTCCTCAACGCACATAGACGCGCGCCATGACCGGCATATCCGGAATCTTCTGCAAGAACGGACGATTTATTCTGTTGGTTTACGCTTACGGCGCTGTTGGCAACGTGAGGAGCCATGGACACATTGGGGTCGGGGGGCAAAGCGAAGAACGTGCAGATAATCAGGAGAGGAAAAGGCCTCTGCTGACCTGCGTGGTTCCAGGGGAAAAGGTCGTCCTGTGACAAGAGGGGAGGTGATGGGGCACTGGTCGTCAACATCCTTCGCTCGGACATCCTTCGTTCGGACCATCTCCTTGATTGTTTGAGCACCGAGGTTGGCAGGATCTCGGTCTGCATGGCAAGGAGGTTCCCAATGCTTGTGAGTAATCTTCACAGAGAGCAGATAAGAAGATACTTCCAGATTAGGACATTATGACCAGGAGAGAGCGAAGTGCGTTTTATACATCTTGACAATTGGTAAAACCGTGATCAGTTGCCAAACATCGGCACCCTTTCCGAGATCTCACATATCCTACCTCCACGCCCCCACCCCCATGGCCCAAGCTAAACCAAACTAAACAAAAAACCTCACCCCCCAAACCCCACCATAATCAATCGTCCTCCCGCCCTCCCCCTCAACCTTCAACCCATCCAACGCTCTCGCATCCCCATCCTCCAACCTCCTAACCGCCAGATTCGCCCGTATCCGCCCCTCATCCTGGCTCTTCCCCAACGGCACCGTGCCCCTCCCCACCGCCCAGCTCTGCAGCACCTGGCCCGCGCCCATGCCGTTCTTCGCCGCGATATCCCGGACGACCGGGTCGTGGAGCAGGGTGTGGCCCGAGGCGGATTGGCCTGCGAAGGGGGAGTAGACGGTCGCGAGGATGGAGTGCGCGCGCATGTAGGATAGGAGAGGCGTGTTGGGGAGCCAGGGGTGGGATTCGATCTGGTTGCAGGAGAGGGGGATGTCGGAGTCGGAGTCGGCTGGGCTGGAGTGGTGGGGGAGCAGTTCTTCGAGCTGGCGGATGCTGAAGTTGGAGACGCCGATTGCGCGGCATCTCCCGGTGGAGATGAGTGTTTGCATCGCGCGCCAGGTGGGGAGGAAGGAGCCTTGGACGCCTGCTCCGTAGCGTGGTAGATGGGATCAGTCCAGCGGTTCTGCCATTGGTTGGAGTGGAGACAGGCGAAGAAAGCCCGGGATGCGATGATGGCAGGCCAAAAGACACGGAGACAAGACCAAGACAAAGACGTACCTCCGCTCTCGGCAATATCCCTACACGAATGCTCCAGATCCAACAGATCCTTCCCCGTCTCCTCATCCACGGCCGTGGCCAGCTCCTCGGGCGTCGCGTCCGGCCCCGCGCGCGCGTGGGCGATATTCGGCCCTGCGACCGTCGCCACGGGCCAGTGCGCGAGGTACAGGTCGATGTAGTCGAGGCCCATGTTTTTGAGGATCAGGTCGAGGCATTTGGAGACGTTGGACGGGTGTGCGAAGTTGGGCCAGAATTTGGAGGTGATGAAGATTTCGGAGCGCGGGATGCCGGATTCGCGGATTGCGGCGCCGACTTCTGAGTCTACCTGATTGATGGGAGAAGAGGGTTAATGATTTGTGTGCGTGTGTGTGTGTGTTAAAAGAGGGTTGTATGGAGGGACGGAGGGACGTACGCCGTATTTCCAGGCGCAGTCGAGGTGTCGGTAGCCGGCTTTTAGGGCTGCGAGTGTTGCGTCTTTGCACCAGCCTGTTTCGCCTGCTCGACTTCAGTGACGGTTCTTGCTCGATCGTAGATACGATCTTGACGGCGGAATCAGGAGAGGATTCGCGTTGGTTTACCTGCTGCCCAGGTGCCGAAGCCGACGGAGGGAACGTTGATGGTCTTGCCGTTGGCGACTTTCATGGGGAAGGTCGACGGGAGAGACATCTTTAGTGTCGATGATCAATGCATGTATGGGTATTTCAGAACGTCTTGAGAAGGCGATCGTGCTTCACACCCAAATACCTTGACACAAAACACTTGGCCTTGTTGATTGAGAGCTCAATCGCAGTATTGTCAGGGCCCCCACAACTGTGCAAGGAAGCTTTGCCGAGCGGCAGTCGCATAAGCTTAAACTTTCTAAGGTACCCATGATTTATGGATCCAGGCTAGCTCCACTGTTATTCATACGTAGTGCTTTACGTCAGGTTGGAGGGAGGATGTCTGGATCAGTGGAAGGGAGAAGTCATCCCAATGGATCTGGATCTAGCGGTCTCAGTGTCTGCGGGCGTGAAATGATAAGGTGCAATTCTGTGGTGAGCTTGGGCTAGGAAGTATGAGATTGGCATCTTGAATGTACAAGGTGGCTGTAGTCATGTATGGTTGTTGAGTTGAGTTTATGTATACATTGATGGCGTGATTTAAGGGCCTTCGGAGCCGCTACAACGGTTTGGGTGTGGAATCTATGGTCCCGCGCTGATGAATCCTCTACTTGACTTGAGGAACGCCTCTTCTCTCCCCCCATCGCTGAAGCTCGCATATCCAGTATCAGTCGTCTCCGTTGACTCTCTCCTAACGTGTCCCCTCCGACAGATAACCGCACACTCCTCTCCAACCCTCCCACGTACGGCGTTACTCAACCCGTTCTCTAAAGCTGCCGGTGCACTAATCCACAACTTCAAAACGGCAGCTACCGTCCCCAGTCCTTCTTCGGCTTGATCGGCGAGTCTCGCGTCAGTTGAAAAGACTTCCAGCAACCTATGCGCAGCGACGAACCCGAGCAGACTGAGATTGGACGCATCGAGACGTAGCGTGTTGAAGAGACGAACGGCCTTGACTGCGGCGGTCGCGTCTGATGTTTCACGTGCGAGCTTGAGCATGGCAAGAGTCATGGCGGAGCGTACTGCGATGCGGATGCCGTTACAGGCGGGAATGGGGGTTGTCGAGTCGATGAAAATGGATCCCGGACGACCGTGCGTAAGATCGGCTCCTCGTGGAGGGTTGGACGGCGGTAATGCTTGCATGACTGCGGCGATGTTGTCGCCGCGTTCCTGCTCTAGGAAGATTGCTCTCCCGGCCAACGCTCTCGTGTGCGCGCTGGAAGTTGGTGGGGTTATACTCAATGCAAGGTCAAGGTCTCGTTGGATGTGCTGGTGAAATTCCGTGGTCTTTTCCAGAGCAGCCAGAAGCGCTCTGTGCAGGATAAGGCTGGACCACCATGCTGCGAGAGCATCCAGTGGTGAGCGAATGGCGAAATCGTCAACGACAATGTCCATACCGACATCAACGTCTTCAGTATTTTCTCTCGTCGGCCTGTTCCATGCCAGATTATATGCCCGCTGAACAATGCTATCTACCATCACTTCATCGCAATCCATCATCATTAACTTCGCCAGATGCTCTGGGAGAGCCTCAGTGTCCTTGCTAGATCTCAGATTACTAGCTCGCGTCGCGCTCTGGAGATCCCGAGCAAGGTTCCATTGGTGTTTTGCCAGCTTTGTGGCTGCGACGTGGACGACGTAGCAGAGTCCACGTTCAGAATGTGCTGCTTCCCACAGCAACACGCGCAGATGTAAAGCCTTTAGCATAAGCCTTGCGGGCGTACTTGGCAAAGTACCAGCTGCAAGTATCGTCAAGACAAGCCTGCTCTTACTGATCTCTGCGTCTCCACCGGCAAGTTGAGCGTCAATAGCAATATCCCAAGCCTTGACTCTCGCAATTTCATCATCCTCTGTTCTCCCAGTGAGCCAAGCGTAGCAAGGCCAGCCAATGAGAAGACGGAGGAAATACTTCGAAAACTCCAGACCAAGAGCTGCAAGTTCCGGGATCACCATATGCCGTGGTACCCAGACAGTCTGTATGCTTGTTAGCCAGGCCTTGCGGCGGTCCTCTATTGGTGAGGCTAAGGAAGGCGCGGCCAAAAGCCGTTGGGTCGAGGCGTTTTTTGAGGGCGGCTTAGGCTTTAAGCTGCACAGGTAAAGGGTGATGAGGAAAACGAGGATGCCAACCACTGCCGCAAGCTTCAGCAGCGGAAGGGCCCTATGAGATGTTAGACCGGCTGTGGAACCCAGCAGCGAGACCTGCGGCAGACTGATCATCGTTCGTGCGCTTTTGAGAAGCTCCAGTGGTAGGGCGAATAAGCCTCGCCCGGTGGGCTTGTCCGCGCTTTGCTCTTTTTCGCTGAAGCCCTCCAAGACCATCAGCCCAGCCAACGACCCGACCATCAGCTTGCTCATGAATCTGCCACGGCCTCCGCCGTTGCCATCTTGCGGAAACTCAGTCACCTGCGATGGAGCGTGTTGGTAGTCGTGATAACCAGCCTGGTGTGCGTAATGAGGCTGAAAGGGACCTGCGCGCAGCTTCTTGATGTTCTCAGGAACTTGTATCATGCCTTGCGGGCCAGCAGGCGTACCTATTTGAATGTCATTCCCACCCTCCAAAAACGGAGGTCCTTGAACACGAGGTGCGATCGTCGTACTACCTGCGTTGCTGCTCGTGCCTATTGATCCCGCAATCGCAAGCTTTTCGAAGGCGCGGACACGCGTTCTGAGAGATGAGTTCTCGTCTTCGAGACGCTTGTTACGTCTTTCTAGGTGATGGATGTATTCGGTAGCTTTGGACAAGACGGTGGCTTTATTGAGCTTGTGAGCAGGTGTCAATCCGTCCAGATCTTCCCGATCATCATCACAGTCAATCGCATTGCCTTGGGTGGTCTTGGGCATCGCTCGCAGACTAGGTACGCTATCTCGTAATGCAGCTATCTTGTCATTCAGGTTGGTCCTGTATCGTTTCTCGATCATGTTGTGCGCAGTCTTCTTGACCGGTGGTTGTTCCGTGTTGGCCGAGTCCGGAGCAACTTTGGAGATGTCATCTCCACCAGATGACTTTCGCTTCTTACTGATGCTGCTGGACCGAGCTGGCTCCGGAGATGCAGAAGCGCCTTGATTGACATCCCCCATAGATCCATGACTCTGATGTGAGCCATAAGAGCTTGTACGCTGGAAAGCTATATTGCGGAGATGCTGATGCTCTTCCATGGTCATTGGTGTCAATTGGCGGTAGTGATCAGATGCAGATTGTAAAGGTGACGCGTTCCAGTCCACGATATCCGGACGAAAATTATATTCCCGAGGCGAAGGCTGATCTTGTGCAGAGTTCATGGCATCACTGAATTGAAAATCTGTTTGATTGCCGTTGTTATAAGCGAAGGTGAAAGGATTGATATCCATAGCAGATATCGAAACTGGATTAACAGATGGCCCCGTCTCTGGAAACAAAGTCTCTCCCTCCGTTATGCCTGGACTGATAGACGTTTCACGTCGAAGGAGCGGAGATACGTTCTTGTTCCTTCGATAAGTCGGAGGGCTAGTATGGAGCTGCTTTGGCGACAGGGCTTCGGCGGCTCCATCCCAACGCATCCATTCTTCCCAATTGCCATACGTGAAAGCATTAGAGCTTGGATTGGCCACCGGTACGTTGGCAGGGAAGTACTCGTTACACGACGTCATCCACGGACCGGGAGCACCACGGGAGTTCGGATGCTCCGGTGAGATTGGAGAATTGTCGTCCATCCGCGTGGAGCTATGAGGAGTGTCCAGAGAGATGGAAAACGTGGGGGTTTGCAGCAAGGATGGGTCGTAATACTCCTGCCCGCTGTATGGCCCAGCCTGAATGAGAAATCAGCAGCTGCGTATTGTTGAAACAACTTCCGAAGTAGGCGATGAAGGGACCATTGGAGCTGCGGCAGAACCTACGGCATACTGGTCTATGCTAGACAGAGCAATTGCACAGGCCTGGCAATCAAAGTTGTCAGACGCGGTGGCCATTGCGTTATGATGGGGAACACTGCAAGCACGAAGAGAGCAGTCTGATGTAGAGAAGAACAGAATCAGCGTATGAAAAATGAGAAACACGAGCTTACAGCGGAGTCACTAAGCAAGGGTGATTCGGGGGGGCCTCCGTGTTAAGTCGGGGACACGAAGGGCCTCTGGTAGATCGACGATGTAGCTAAAAGTTTGACGGCGACAGCGAGGATGTGAAGAACAGATTGGCCAATGGAAATGATAGGAGCTCCAGACTTGTTTCTTGGTACTCGGTACAGAGCTTGGGGCGTTCCTTGAGGACGAGAAACAGAAAAACAATAAGTTAGGCGGGGTGCGGAAGTAACCGACTGATTCAGCTTCGGAGATCCGCTAAGTGATGAGATACGAGGCTCGAGTTGCCGTATCCAGCCGTAAGGGGGCACGGTTGCTTCCAATGATGGACAATAATAGCCAATCATAGTCGCCCATCGAGATCGAAAGCTTGCGCATTGAGGTGGTGGCATAACGTACATAAAGTACCTTCGTAATGAATTTGGCATAAGAGATTGGCATAAGGTAACCGGCGCATAATTGGCGCGTTGCTGATGTAGAGCTCGCTCTCTCTCGGCCTCACTACCCATCGTACGACTTTGCCGAACTCTCGAGAAGCCGAGAGTAGAGTACCGCCGCCATCGACACAGGGGTGATTCTCTGCATTAGGTACGCAATATCGGGATACAAGATTCGGTATAAAATCTAGCATCGACTCCACCCGCCTGACGTGGCTTTCAGGTCTTACTACAATATCAGTAATCATTCTCCCGGACTCGCCTTCAGCCACCACCATGGCCGAGGACACAACAGCCGGCAACATAAGGCTGACCACTTAGACATATCAAGCCAACAATAGAACCCATTTGGCGTCTGGCTGTACGCTATGACGAGAGTTTTCACGAGAAATGCTTGCCCTTGCGCACATGACCTGCAACGAGGACGTAGTGTAGTTCCTTCAACCAATCATGTTTGTCTTACAGCGGGGGTGAACGACGTTGAAGCTGACGAGCACAGACACTAAGGTAGGCAGCTACCGAAGAGCACCATTCCAAGCCAGACCCATGGGCTCTAGGGTAGATCACTTCACAACTTCTTTAGCGGTGGTAGTTCTCCGTCCCAGTTGACCTTCATAGCTGTGCAGAAGCGGATCGTCAGTACGTCATCTTCGTTTGGCGCATTTCGGCTTGAAAAGCAGAGACTGGTGCACTTACTGGTGGGAAACGGGAAATAGCTGCCGTGGTCCTCTCTCATATAGATGTAGAACCCTCCAGGCCGCGGGATTTTCTTAAGCTGGCCTTGAGGACCAGGTGCTCGCCTTAGATTGTCCAGGCGTCCGACCACCTTCATCATGGCCGTGATAGACACACGGCTAGCCTCCATCCCCAGACAGGCATGCGGACCTTCACCGTAGTGGATGTAGGACTCGAGTGGCCGGTCCGTACGCACCGTATTCGGGGAGGGGAAGACGTCAGGATCCCGAGCTGCACCGACCTAAATTCCGGTTAGGTTCGGAGAAATTTTGGTGACGGGATCATGGGGATACCTACAAAGCTAACGAAGACCTTGTCCCCAGGCTTCACAGCTATCTGCCGACCTCCGTCGTCGACCGTTGTAGCCGTAGTTGCCTCGCGGTAGGAGCCGAAAGTGCCGTTCAGTCGTATCCCTTCCATACAGTAATGGAGGATCTGGTCGTCCGCTCCAGTTGTGTCCAGCTTTGCTAGGCGGTTGATCTCTGGCAGGTGGACCCTGCCTTCCTCAGACAGGTAGTAATCGAGTGTTTGAGTGAACTTTGTACGTCAGCTTGACCAAGCTACTGGTAAGGTATGGTCAGGCAAAACTTACCACCTGAGCTTGATTCGCGACCATGGCACCTGCCGTGGGTAGCACTTGAGACCAAGTGATTTCAGAGGGCCCTAAGCCGCTCTCCAACAGTCTTCGAACCATATGTACGCCGTAATCCGTCAATGGGGTGTGATGCTGATGCATACCGTCGACCATTCCTGCAATCCAACCAGTCATGTTGACCGCCTTGACGTTGGCCTCGATCAGCTTGCCTAACTGTTGCGTAACCGCGCGACCTGCCATACGAAGGGGAAAGGATTTAGCAGGATCTAAATCGAAGAAGATGCACGCGAAGATCAAGGCTAATACCATGTACAGCTCGTGTTCCGAATAAATACCGCGAGGAAAGTCTTCGGTTTTGAGAGGGAGGGAGAACACATTCGCGGCGAAATGGACATGCGCCAGGTTACCAACACTATGGGCGATATTAGCTTTCTCTGGGTCATACAGGGCGGGTGCTCTTGCGCGGATATTGATACATACTCTCGTGTGATGTCAATTTGATTCACCCCCGCTATTTTGCATGACTTCTCCCTCAATAGCTTCAGAGTAATGAACTCGTAGAAGCCCTTGACCTGCTGGTGCCACTGGTCTCGGTACAGGGCTTTGCCCATAAGCTGTCTCTGCTGAGTATGAAAATTTGAATCTCCAGACAGCATGAAGTCCAAGCCACCCTTGCCCATGAGCCATTCGAAGCCTTCACCCCATGCGACTTTGAATTGAGTGGCGTGCTCGAGAACGTACTTTGCTCCAATGTACGATGTCAGGTTTACTCTAGGAGGAATGGGAGCCGGTCGGTCCCAGGTGTAATGACTTTCTCGCCCAAGACTTGCAAGTATCTTCTTGTTTTCAGAGGGTATCGTCATCGGATAGTGAGCGTAGACCGAGTTATGTTTGAAGTGGTTGGGAAAAGCACGAAGGAAGAGCTTGTAGAAAACGCAGCCTTGTTCCACGTTGAAGTCGTACTGCACTTCGCTATAGCCCCTTTTGAAAAGATTAGATCAGACTTATAGATCAACTGTCGTACTAACCAGTTTGTCAAGTTCTTGGGATGGTAGTCAATCTATCACAGATGTCAGCAAACCTAAGCATCTACAATTTACAGCGCAGGTGTATGAAGCTCACCGTGTAAAAACGATCTCCGCGCACAAGCACTACGGCATCAGACAAGATAGCTCTCGAGACGGTGAACGTCGGAGTGATCCCCACCCCTGGGACCATCGGGACCTTAGCCTCTTCAGCGACTATTCCAGGGTACATCTCCACGAAGTCAGGGTGCTCATATAGATGGCGAAGCTGGTCAGCGACGTGAGGATCCGAGTTGATGTCCTCAAATGTTTTGTGGGGCATCAATCCAAAAAACTTGCGGAACTCGTTAAGAGAGCCGCAATTCCATTTCCGAGCCTGCTGCATCCCTAGAATCTCTACAGCACGAAGGGCGGTTGGAACATTGTTGGCACCGAAAGCTCCTGTCAACATTGTCAGTTATCTTCCATCGTTACGCCTTCGTGTTAGAGATCTTTTAGGAAGCAGTGATGACAGTCTTGGGGGTATGGCGTTGAGCCCACGTATGATAGGTTGATTGGAAACTCATTGAAGCACATGAGGATCCACGATAGAATGTGACATGTATATTGCAAAGCAAAGAGACGATTATACATACCGGCAGTATCCTCTATACTTTCTGTCATGATCTTCACTAGATCGTCGTCACTGAACTTGCCATCAGTTCCACGCTGAAGATGAGCGAATGGGCGCTCAGATGGATCTTTGGAGAGATCATGCTCCCATTTGCTCAGCCCTGCCAAGAGCTCTTGCATAGACACTTCCTTGGCATCTTTACCAAATAACTCTCTGTACATCCCCTGGGTCCACTCATCGTCACGTTCGCTGATGGCCGAATGCCAGCGATAGACGAGGTTGAATTCTGCCGAGACTTGATTGCCAATGCCACGGGGAGTACCGTCTTTTCCGAAGACTTTTCCCATCTCTACACGGGGATCCAATGTCCAAGTGGTATTACTTCTGTTGAGATTGACAATGGTACGCAGGTAATCGAGTAGTGTGATATTTATGTATAGGCCGCAGGTGATACTACGCCAAGTCAGTAAAGGAGTAGTATGCCTCGCAATGCCACCTACAGCCGGCCGGTCTGGAAAAGGTCGTTGTCATATTTGGTCCAAGACTTCTCTTCCAGTTCGTGGGGGAGCCCTTCCCTTGGTTTGGCGAACCGATTGCCTTCGTTGATGACAGCCAATTGCTCAACTACATAATTGTGAAATCTTTCCCAGTACGTTAGCTAAGACACGACGAACCGAAACATGCGTGTTAGAAGCAATACTGTAGGTCACGTGTGCTATCACCAGATTCGGGCACAGTCATGCTCTCCATTTGCGGCTTGTAGATCTTAGGACGCTGAACAAAGAGCTAAGGAGTGTTACAAACCTGTTAAACATAATCAGGAGAACGCCACAGCCTGGAGGGAAGCCTAGCAGACGCTGTTCCGAGAAACAGTCGGGTTTGAGCTTCCCGTCCTTGAATGTACGGATTTGGTCTTGATCTTCCTGAGTGTCTCCATATAATGGGGAGAGATCGAGGTATGAGGACGTTTGAGACATGTTGAAGTCCTTGTGATCGGTCTGAAAAAGATCTGTGCAAGGCATTTAGCACTGAGGCACTGGACGAGCATGCTAGGTGGACAATTCTGACCATGAATGATAAGAGACGCCCAATAAAACAGGACACTTGAGACATTGTTCGGATGGGGCGTGAACTCCGTGCGGGCGAAAACACTGTCAAATATCATGCCAGGATCCGGTAGAGCACCAGGCTGTAGGGTCCCCGGAAATACGCTTCGTGCATAGGGTGTATTTGCAGCTCCTAGATGAGGGAACATGATGTTCTTCTCGACGGTTAGCCGGAGATTGCGCTGAGCACTCGAAGGACTTACGTTATTCGATCCATCCGCTTGTCGATAGGTGAACTTGTCACCCATATATCTGTCGAGCCATTAGATCAGGCTATACCTTACGCAAACGTGGATTATTGAGGGATCTTACGAGAGCGGTGGGTGCTGGAGTGAACTCCAAAGTTCATCGATGAAAGAATCGGTCAGGTCGACCCGGTTTTTTGAGAGAGCGGGTAGACCGCTAACGAGCTATGGGCCAGTATCTGTAAGTCCCATCATGGAGTGATGCATCTGGCTTGCCACGAGACTGAGCCTACCTGGATAACGCGCTCCATCAGGTACGTCTTGTCATCGGCTAACGCTCCAGAGGCTTTAGTCTTCATGACTGCCATAAGAGTCTTCACGTCCTTGAAGCCAAGACTCTTAAGATCTTGCATCATGCTGGCTGGGACATCTTGCTCCAGATAGCTGCCATCGCCGCTCTGTGTAGGTAACGGGCGTTGAGCGGCATGGATGAGCTGTGCATACTGTTGAAAGGAGCTCTGGACTTCTTCGCGTTTGACGCTATGATGGGTATTGTCCGTCTCCTGCTTCTCGAGAGAGGAGGACCTTGCTGTTCGGTCGAGGCCAGGCTTCTGTGGAGAAGGATGTCCATTGACTGTTTCCTCCTCCTTGGAACGTCCTTTCCTGAAGGTCGACGAGAACCTCTTGATCATCTTTGAGGGTCCTCGAGTATACACAAGAGTGCAGAGTAGCAGTAAAGCGAAGAGAGTGGGGCCTGTTAACAAAGTCATCTGCTATGTTCTGGGGAAAGTCACGGAGAAGATGGGTGTGTAGCGAAGTGCTCGACGGCAATGAAGCGTGCTCTGCCGTACAGGATGTCTGTATTTGAGCTTCGCAACCTCCTGCTTGTGTCGATCGTATAAATGAAGAGGACTGAGCCAATGATGGGTCACGGTAGCCGACATTAGAAACTTGATGCAGATCCACGCTGAGATGATCCCGCTCGGTGTGGCCAACTCCCTAGGTGTAAGACCAATGCACATCTTGAAGAATTGAGCTAAGAGATTAGCCCTAGTCTTGCAAAGCGATCTGCGTAAAGCCGCCAACGGCAACAGCGAAGTCACTACCGCGGCTAAGATGGCGCAAATCCTTTGCAGCTTGTATGCCGACCCCGACAGACTTTGAAAGCTTCTCCCATTTCCTTCCCGGGAGGAATGGCGATCATTGCGACGGGAGCAGACCACCATCAATCACAATCCAATCAAGCAGTGAAGACAACATCTCCCAAGAGAGTTCGCTGGGAAGTCTTCGCAGTACTACCTGGAATCGGCTTGTATCATAACATCTTCGATCCGCTATCGTGATATTGTACCCTTGCAGAGCACAACCTTCCCCGGGCAGCAGCAGAAGTGGGGTCCCCATCGACTTCTCATGATGCCAGATTGGGCAACACCGTCTTTCCCCACCTTGAGGTTGCGCTTGTGCTACCCCAAGAATCAAAACGTTCTTTAGCGTACTGAGTTACCCGCAATAATGAAGTGTTAGCTTAGAGCGATCATCACTTGAATTTGCGTGTCTACATGTACATGTAGGCTGTTCCGCTGCTCTGGCTTGCTCCATGTGACCCCTCGCATGTGTTCTTTGTGGTACGAAGTATGTAACTCCGTAGAGGTTGACCGATGAGCTACAGGCACTAATCGATAAGCGACCAACAGGTTGAAAAAGCGCCATGCGGGACGATCAACCTTAAGTCAAAGGCAACCTCAAACCTTTCCATCTAGATACAATATTACCCTAGGGTGAGGCGCCTAATGACTAAGCTTCCTTCACGTCAAAGTATCTCGCGCCCAAATGTCCCCTCAAGCTGAGGGCTCGAGCTCGATCACTCTCCATTTGGGTGATGGTGTTTCAACGTTACACAGTGGTGCGCATTTACAAGGCGACCCAATGAATTTACACGGACACGGCAGTCAACCGCGAAGGGGATGTACGAAGTTCTCCGAAGGTGCATATCGTTGCACATGTGTAAATGAGCCGTTCCTTCCTGTGAGACTCGGAGTCGCAAGAGATGGACTGAATGTGCGCCGCTAGCCTCGTACATGGTCCATCTGGAGTACGGTTGAAGCATAGGAGAGGATCAACCCAGCCTGATCGGCGTGAGGCGCATGAAGCGGCGAGCATGTTGGTTGCCAATCTTATACCGTTGAGATCAATCAAACATAATCGGCCGCTCCACGGAGCTATGATACTAAACTGTAAAGTTCACACAGGACGCTGGATGGTTAAGCCCTCATCGCAACTTGCCCCGCTCCTCACTTTCATCCATTCCATCGGATTTTTGCTCCCTTCTCTTATGCAGAAGTATCCACTGCTCAGTTCCCTTCAAGCAAGTCAATCCTTGTGCTGTGTGTTCACGTTGTTTACGTTTGGCAATCATTGCTTTGCTACCGTACTCGTACTCCTCCACCACTGCTTCATTGACGTTTGACAATCATTGCTTGCTCCCGTACTCGTACTTCTCCACCACTGCTTCAGAGAAACTCTGCCAACGATTGTAGGCATATCGTGACCAATGTCTCATCTACAACCCGGGGCATATGCCTCTACTCACGGTCATCGCAACAGCTCAGTGAATTTCTCAAACCCACCCGTACACCATGGTCGTCCGGGGTTTCGGAAGAAGTTCGTGCTCTGCTTCGATGGTACCGGAAACAAGTTCCAGGGTACCGATAGCGACAGTAACATCCTCAAGATCTATCGAATGCTGGACAGAAATGACGGTGCACAATTCCACTACTACCAACCTGGCATCGGCACGTACGTTTCCTCCAGGTCTCTCTCACACACGAGTCTCCCTGCACGCTTTAATTCATGGTATCAAAAGGCCAAAGACTCCGCGATTGGGTCCTCGTTCGACGAGCACGTAATGGGAGTCTACAGGTTCCTCATGCGGTATTACTCGCCGGGCGACGACATTTACTTCTTCGGATTCAGCAGAGGAGCGTACATTGCTCGATTCCTGGCCGAAATGCTCGACTATGTAGGCTTGCTGAGCGCAGGTAATGAGGAATTGACCCGGTTTGCATGGAAGACGTTTGCCCAGTGGCAGCAGAGAGGAGACGGTAGTAAAGAGGAAAAGGGAAAAAAGAAGGCTATGTTTGAGTTCATGAGAGCCTTTCGTGAAACTTTCAGCCGTCCCGTGCGCCGCATCCGTTTCTTGGGGCTATTTGACACAGTGAATAGCGTCCCTAGATTTGAGTCTGCGTGGATGCGACGGAGTAAGTTCCCTTATACAGCTCGGAGCTCTGCCAAGGTTATCAGGCATGCGGTCAGCATTGACGAGAGACGAGCGAAGTTTCGCCAGGATCTGATCTCGCAACGCAAGATCTCGAGGGCTCATCACCACTTTCCGCATCACAGATATCCTCACACCGGGTCTGACGAGAAACGCCGACGCTTGGCTGTTTCTGGATCTCCCCACCCTCCAGTAGCAGATGAGTTACAGTCTGAAGGGGTCAGACGTCCTAGCCAAGCCCCACCGAGGATTGCTTTAACGGGCGTTGGCGACTCAATATCACCTCGTACGAGCTTTCAGGGGGATCGGGAGCAAGCGGATACCTCGGCACGCTCAATGGACGATGCTCCGAATCGAGACTTTGCATCTATGGACACCGAACGCTCTCAAATCTCGCTCCAGCTGCCTTCAAGGTCACAAGATGATGATTCTGACTCCGATGGTGACACCGAGCAAGACACTGAAGAGGTCTGGTTCCCGGGATGTCATGCTGATATCGGTGGCGGATGGAGCCTTGCCGATGGCGAACAACATCCGCTGAGTCATGGCCCCTTGGTTTGGATGGTTCGCGAGGCCCAGAAAGCAGGGCTCCGCTTTGATTGGGACAAGATGATGCGCCTGAAGTGCTGTGATGATTTCGTCTTGGATGCTCAAGGGGACGATGACGGATCAACATCGCAGCACCTGGGCGACTCCGCCCAGCCGAAGAACCTCTCGCAAGTCCTCCGCAGTGCGGCCACGCTCGGACGAATGCACGACGTTCTCGAGTTCAACAACGGCGTACCCGGAAACTCTGTCATGTCATGGAAGATGATGGAGTATCTACCTTTCCGCCGGATGGACCTACAGCCAGACGGCTCTTGGAAGTCAATACGATGGCCATTGCCCAAAGGCGAAGTAAGAGACCTGCCTCATGATGCTTGGATCCATAACAGTGCGCTGAGAAGGATGGAGGCTAACGAGGACTACCGGCCGGGGAATCTGATTATAGGAGGTGGAGGTAGGGGTGTTCGGAGGGCACCAAGGCACCTCGGAGTTGGAGAGTGGGTTGTGTTAAAAGAGGAGGGGGATGCAACTGGAGAAGTTTTGGTTAGGAAGAATCTTCAGATGAAGACCGAGTAGTAATCATCGGACTGTAAATGGCGCTATAGTAGTGTGAATTATCGCATTGAAAGGTCCAGTACTGGCGGACCCTATGGTATGATATCTCTTGCTGTGACGACGTCGGTTCTGACTACCTGGAGAGCTGGTCACTCGTCATCTCTGAATGATTGGACCCGATTATTTTATCCTTCGAAACCCGGAAATGGTTGCCGGGATGGCTACATGGACCCCAAGAACCACTAACAGCAGATCATAATCCTGGTGAGTGTTGGCCATGGTATAGGCTGAAAGCACAATCGAGCGTGTAATAGTGCCCTCTATCTCTTCGATTGAGATATCATTTCAAACGGTGTGATATAAACGTGGCGGCGTAAGCAGTGCTGACTTGCTCTGATTCGTCAATGGACATCGATTATAACCTCATCGCTACAGGCCAGCCGCAGCCGCCCAGACGGTCCAACACGAGCTTCCGGGCCCGCAACACTAGCAATATCATCCACGATCCCTTTCCACCATTTCACCGGCTCGTCATCCTTGACACGTAATCTATAATTCTTGCCACTCTCCAGCCCATTGGTATGGTCAAAGCGGTCAGCCTGCGTTGTGAATGCCGTTTTGACAGTTCGTGAAACGCCAGGTTCGAGCGTTATGAAACGGTCCTTGGGCGCCCATGCACCTTCCATGCCTATCACCCGATGAGTGAGATGTTCTCTTTTGACTTCAGTTGCATGTTCGACATCGACAAAGGAGAACTTGTCCTGCATCAGGGATAAGGATGGCTGCAAGATGGTCTTGACTATTTTGAGGGTGATCGGGTAGGGCTCGTGTGATATTGCGGTGATGCTGAGCTCGAAAGGCGGTGACCCGGATAACTCTAGGATTCTTGACGAGGCCGACATCGAGAGGCGAACATCCAGCTGGTCCGGCTCTGGAGGATCAACCATAAATCGAACTGGTTCGCAGAGGTCGAGTGGGATCGTAGTACACTCCCACCAATGCTCAGTGGCGGAAGTGTCGGAACGGTCAAACATGTCCTCTTTGGCTCCGTATCTCCAGTGTTGAATTTCTTGGCCATCTGTAATAGCTCCCTCGTAGACATGACTTGACTTGAAGGGCCATACAGTCCGATGATCATCTGAGGTTTGAGAGTCCAGACGCCGGTCCGGGAAATCATGTAAGCTGCTGTTTCGTTTGAGTACTATAGTCGCAATGAAGGGTACCTCGGGCTCGAGAGTTACTAGTCTCTCAGGCTGTGGCTTGCCTTCTAGACACTCTTTAGTTTTAGCTTGAAGGAGCTCGCCTGTTCCGACATCTGTGATCCTGATCAAGTCTCCTCCCGCAACTTCGCGGTCAAGAAGAGTGCCGGTTACAACGAGCGTAACAGGCCGACTATCAAGTAATGTGATGGTGACGTCAAAAGAAACTTTGGTATTCACACTGGAAGAGGGCGATAGCGAGATCGAAACACGTGGTGGCTTAGGAGTTACCTCACCAACCAGAAACTTGCATGTCCCAACGTCGTTTAAAGGTAGTGGTGTCGCCTGCGATAGGGTTGTAGACTTTCCCGGCAAGTTGAGGAGCTCGTGCTTAGTGCCATAACTCCACCAAGTGATGGGATAGTTCTCCACAGCTTTAAGGATATAGGTACGACCACGCTCAAGCCCATTGATATCAGTATCAATCGGCTGTAGTGACGAAGTGGGCGTACTCATGATGTGGGTAACGGGATGAGACACGCCAGGTTGTAGCGTAATGAAGAGTTTCTCGCTGCTACAGGTTCGTCGGACAGGTCTGGGCGTACAGATCGCCATTGTTGCCCTGTCGATCTTTGCGTTGGATTGGGCATCGAAGAATTCCAACCTCTTCTGGAACAACGCTTGGCCAGGTTCCAAGATCGTGTTTCTAGTCAAAACCGTTATAGGTCGGTCCTCAAGGGACATTACGGTGGTTTTGAGCGCAAATCTGGGCCATCCATACATATCAAGAATATCAGATGAAGTCGACAAAGAGACTGATACTCGTGGAAGAGTCGGGCTCCTTTCCGAAGATTCAGGATAGCCATGAACATCCATTTTCAGACCTTGGCTGGATGTGTTTCGAAACTGGGGTGTAGACAGCATACAGCAGCTGGGGTAGAGGAGTGGAGGCTCGGGGCAGATTAGCTGCGGTATCAGAATTGCAACGCGGTGCGTGGTGAGCTTGTACGTTGGTCTAGCTATTATTGAGTAAAGCTCTCACATGTCTGCAGAAGGGTAGGTAGGATGAGGTTGGAAGCGGCTACATAACAAGTTGGTCCAGATGATTGGCGGCTAGCCCTCAGATCGTATGGGGGTTGCCTATCCCATTGCCTGGCAGACGCTGGGCCTAATTTGGCGCGTCTTTTATTGTTGTCATTCACCCTAGCATTGTTTACCTGCGCTAGACGAGGACGGGGGTGATCAGCCCGCACCTGTAATCTTGTATGTGTACTTGTATGATGGAAAATAGATTTGAGACGCGTGGGCAAGGATGCGCATCCTTTAAGGAGCCCACCATCAATTCCAGATATATGGATATGTACCTAGGGTACCTCTTACTATGTATGGAGTGCGTGTCAATATGCTATGTATATAACCGCCCAGTCTGCGCCCCAGAAGGCCGAACCAAAGCTCTCAATGTTCATTTCACTTCTGTGATTTGCGCTATCAATCCGTCATGAGTGTTACACGTTCTGCTTCTTGTTTCTGGTCTGCGCTGGTTCTACCATGTCTGGTGAGCGCCATCGCTGCGCAGTCGTCTGGCACCACATCATCCACTAGTAGGTCTCATATTGACTGTGCTGGAATCACTCAATAGCTGTTTTCCGAGATCATGTTAAATACTGCCGGGCCCTAAATCGCTAATTGGTCATACTTCCTGTAGCATTGTCCGGCTATGGGTGGAATAGTTCTTCGACCATCATATCGCTCTCGTCAACCAGCTCATCTTTGTCAGGTCCTACAAGATCTTTAAGTTCAGCACAATCATCGGACTCAGCACATTCAGCAGTGCCGCCCACACTCACAGGTCCAACCGTATACGTGACTGAGCTTCTTCGCCCAGCCGAAACTGGCAATGGTTCATATCTTTCTGGCACTTCAACGCCTTCATCAAGCATCTCAACCCTGTCAAATCCGACAGCGTTGCCCGACTCGGCGCAATCTTCTGACTTGACAACTTCTCCGGGTTCACCGCCATCTTTGGGGTCGGATCAGTCGAGAGTAGCCGTCGAAGTCAGCTATATCGGATCTGGTCATAACCCTTATCTTTCGCTATCAAGCTTCGTATCAGCGACCATCTCATTGTTGCAAAACGTAACTTCGGGCTCTGTGGCGCCCGCAACAACGGCTTTCCCTTCAAGTGAGGTCCCTCGAGGGAAATCTGCCCCTTGTGGTGCGGTCGGTGTGATCTCCTATTCAGACGGGTCATGTGCATATCCAAATTGTGCCGCTTTCGGTATGGTGGACCCGTCAGGAGACGGCAGATGTCAATATCCTGTCCATAATCCTGAGGAATGCCTTGCGAACGGCGGTACTGGCTTTGGATGCCCTACACTTGCACCGCCAACGAGCACTGTCAACCTCACGGGAACAGCGTTGGCTTCATATGAATCCTCTCTTAGTTATAGGAGATCGCCTCAATGTGTTTCTTGCTGCGGCCTCTGTTATCTAACCTTCCCCTCTGTCGATATTTTCTATTTTCCTGTAGCAGGAACCAACACCAACTGCCACAACGGTGGTGCTTCTGCGACGGCGACTGCACAGTCAGCCAGCCTGCCGTCAAAAGGGATTCAGCGCCGTGTGCATTCGGTGTTCAACAATGGCTCTGCGATTACTGCGGTTGGTGATGATGGATTCATATACACATCTCCTTCGATCTACGTCGCTTTTCATAACGTCTACGCCACAGATGATTGTGGGCTACTTGGATCGTATCATACCTCGCTCACGCTCGCTTTCGCGCCTGGGGAGTTGTCCACACTAGTGGACCCTTCAGGCTTTGGTCCAGGCTTCGGTGGAGGGCATCCTGTTATGTTGGATGTTGCCGACTTACAATGTCCCAGTTCTGCGGCTTTAATTGGGGCTGGGTATGACCAGAGCGAGCATTACAAACCGATACTTGCCGCCCCTTCGAAACTTCTAAATCTGGACCCCTCGTGGCATGACTGCCAGGTAGACCGCTATCAAGGTGTCGACCCTCCACGAGCCCTAACTCCGGCTGTGGCTCTGGATCCTGCTACGAGTACCAAAGACCCTGATATGAAGCCAACACCGGCAAGCCCGAGTTCAATACCTCCAGCTCTGCCGAAAGAGACGGATCATGCAATGACGGCCAACGCACCATCACCACTCTCGCAACCGTCATCAATCAACGGCGATCCTTCCAAAGCCGCCTTTGAACCACCCCAACCCTTCCCCGTCCAACCGACACAGCCAATCGCAGCGGCAGACCCCGGTCAACCAACGGCATCTGCTGCCCCAAAGCCATTATCAAGCGATCCTCACCCGGGTGCAGTGGATCCAGCAGATCCCTCTGCAAACAGCAGACCTTCAAAGGCCGCATCAGCTCTAAACAATGCCGACCCACAAACACCGCAGAGTCAGAGCGCACAGAGTCAGGACCAACAAGGCCCAAACCAGCAAAGTCAGAACCATGGAGCTTTCCCGACACATTCAAGCTCACAAACAGCGGCAGTCATTGTTCAAGGGCAGACAGTCGCTGAGAACGCACCCCTAGTCACAATCGGAGGGAATCCAGTAGCATACTCTTCTGGCTCCCTCTATGTTGGAAGCAATGTAGCACCAATACAAACGACTGCTCAGCCGCAACGTCAGGAACAGATCCCTAGTCCTGTTGTTGTGGGTGTTTACACTTTCTCACTTGCGGAGCTAAGTGCGCAAGCAGGAAACACAGGGGCCGCCGCAGTCATTGTTCAAGGACAGACACTTTCAGAAAACGCACCAGGTGTTACAATAGATGGGAATGCTGTTGCATACTCAGCAGGCTCCGTTTATGTTGGCAGTAACGCCGCTCCAGCGCCAACACCTGCTCAACAACCAGAGCAGGGCCCAAGTTCAGTGGTTGTCGGTGGCTTCACCTTTTCTCGTATGCAGCTAAGCTCTCAAGCAAAAGTCACAAATCAAGCAGCCGTTGTTGTACAAGGGCAGACAGTAGCTGAGGGGGCTGCCCCTGTCACAATCAAGGGAAGCGCTGTCGTATACTCATCTGGCTTGATATATGTGGGCAGCAACGCAGCTCCAGCACCAACGTCTCGACAACAGCAGAACCAGAGTCCTGCGGTCATGGGAGGCTTGACCTATTTCATTGTACCGAGCGCTCGAACAGGTGCCTCAGTTATCACAGCCAGTGGACAGGGTGAGAGCGTCCATCCTTCCGAATTCGTGTTTGGCAGTCAGACCATTATTGAAGGCGCAGCTCCTGTCACTATATCAGGAATCCCAGTTTCACTAGGATCATCAGGTCTAGTCGTCAGTGCAAGTACCTATCAGCTTCCATCGAAGCTGACTTCACCCATTGTGGTTGTTGGTGGCGAAAGCGTCACAGCCGGGTCGTCAGGCATTGAAGTAGACGGCACGCCTTTGGCTCCTGGTGCCTCGGCGATCACTATATTTGGGACCCCTGTCTCGCTTGGTCCGTCAGGGCTTGTCGTTGGAAGCAGTACTATCCCCATCAATATTGCACCCTCTACGGCACCCGTCCTAGCCACAATCGCTGGCCAAAAGATCACCACCGAACCATCTGGCGGGGTTGCTATCGGTGGCATCACCCTCACACCTGGAGGCCCTGGTACAACTATTGCTGGGACACCAGTGTCCTTAGGCGCTTCTGTTCTGATGGTCGGCACAATTAGCATCCCCATCCCTTCCCCCGGATCTACTGCAGCATCCATTTTTACAGTTGCGGGTCAGACATTCACCGCAAACCCCACAAATTTCTTCATCGCGGGAACCACACTTTCTGCAGGCGGGCCCGGCGTCACCATCTCCGGTACGCCTGTCTCGTTGGCTCCGTCTGGATCTCTTGTCATCGGCATGAGTACGATCTCTCTCACTACAGGCAGTAGTGGTAGTATGGGCGGAGTCATCCTATCTGGCTTGGGGCCCATCGGTCCCACGTCCACAGCCTCGGGATCGAGCATTTCGGCGTTCACGGGTGCGCAGCCAAAGGTGGATATACCTAGGATTGCAATCTCATTGTTCGGAATGGCGTTTTGTGTTGCATTGGGTGCATGGATTCTGGCATAAGCGCCTCATGTTAGAATAGGTTGTGGTTACAGGTCTCTAATTCAGTAGCTACCATACCCTAGAGACCTCAGTAGCCGACCCCAATCATGAACGTATAGGGCCAAAAAACCTAACGAGTCTACAAATCTATCTTGAGTAATTTCGCGTGTTCTCTGAAAAGGCTCTCTGTTTCAGTCTGTCAATTGCCCGTCGCGCTGCGCTCTTCCTTGAATGGATACCATCACCGTTCACGCATCCTAAGCCACCAACCTCCGAGACTGCGAAAGTCACCGTCGTGTATGTACTGGTACATTCCTGCTAATCAAAACGATTTGAGAGGTCTTCAAACATGAAACAAAGCTGACGTCCTTTCATTTCGGGTGTCTTATTGCCATCTAATACTTGAGAAATCATAACTTAGGGTTGGCCGAGATTTCTTGATCTTTCACTACTCTTGGATTACATGAGACCAACGACCTGACGAGTATGGGTACGCCTTACGCCCTGTAGTTCAGTGACCATCTTGTTGGGCAAGGCTTCTCAGATGGATAGCGGTCCTTCCAACTCCATTATTACGAAGTTTCACACTTTCATCGTTGTTTCTTCAATCATGACCACAATCAGTCCCTCAGACTTGCTCAAGCCTTGGCAGCCTCCTACGCTGCGCCGCCGCCATGCCTCAGCTTCTCTTCCCTTCCACCCATCGCTGCGGTGCTGATCGTCGTGGGTCGCAAGGTCATGCGATTGCGCGCATTTTCCGGTCCAGATGGATCACAGCACACTGAGCATGGTCAAAGAGAGTACGGAGGTAGTGTCGGTGCTAAAGACGCAGGATGTTGCGCTATCCAGGCTTTCCTGTGCAGCCAGCCCAAAGTGGCCAACGGCCCTGGCAGTGAGGATGTATCGACGGCTACTTTGGATTTCTTTCTTTCACAGGACACCGTGGACATCCCATTTCGCCACTTTTTGACCTTGCGACAGCCGCATGGTTGATGGCTGACCTGTCAGTAAGCCGTCCTGGTCCTTCGCGGCGCTGTCTCAATAGACCTCTTCACCTAAACTAATCTTTTCTGCCACATGAAGCTCATCCTCTACCCACTCAAGTGCTGAGCTGAGTGAGCCGTACCGTTGTACCTACTGCTTCTGAATTCTAAGGTGTTTGCACATGCCGACAAATCTTTACTGGTTTTTAAATATTATAACGGTTATATTATGTATTAACATTAAATCAGTAAAGATCTTCCTTAACTGTGAAATGTTAAGTCTTAAAATATTTTTATAATATAATAAAACTGTTGAAATCGACACCCACATATGCTCTTCTAATACTAGTCACATAACAGCACTGTATATAGTTTAAATTATCAAGTAAAATACTTAACTTCATAGTTATTAGATAGATAACTAATTAACACAGGTTTAACTCTTTGTACTTTATCTTTTTAATAGATTATAAGCTTAGATAGTTTAGTTAAACACTCAGTGAATAGCATATCTTTCATGTTAAGTTATAATTCTTAAACAAACTGAGAAACTGTTTAATGTATTTTATAATAAAGATAAGTGTTAACAATGTAATGTGTAGCAGAATGTGCTGAAAGAAGAGAATCTGAAGGTGAAACTTAACTCAGATTCAACTCAAGATTGAATCATTTACATGTAGTTTAAAAATATGCTTAAAACATACTAATTGCTTAACTGTGACATGACGGTCCTACAGATCCCATAAAGAGCCCTGATAATCAATATGATAAGTCATCTGCAAGCGAACAAGAGACTTTTGATTGTAAACCTCTTGCTGCCTTTTGTATCTTTGCCCGCCGTATGTTGCTGTGCCGTGGCTGATGGTCAAATTCCGATAGGGAATATCCCTGGCAGCCTCTCAGTGAGGTCGAGTTCACCACGGCTTCTCTCATCCGACTGACTCTCATACAATAAGTGTATTAGAACCCTGAAGCCAATCATTTGAAGACAGGTTCACAGCCTAATACCGAATCTTAGCGGCTGTTTAGCGAGTCTGCTGGAAGAGTTGTCATCTTTCTCACTGCCGTTATACCTGGCCGGCGCCTGACCCACCAAAACCACATCAAGAGTTTGTCATGGCCTCTTCGTCTGGGTCGGAAAACGCGCCGTTTACCAATCATCCATACGTGACGGTGTCCTCAGTTTCATCAAGGACAACATCAATTATCAATGATGAGAATAGCACTGCCCGGAACGGCAGCCTTCTCGAACGACGCAGATCGCAGCTCGGATCAGTAGCCGCAGGAACCCCACGGCCAGGAAAGCTATCACTCCCGACCGCCACCAACCTTTTTCCAGCGGCATCTGCGGATGATCGACATCATAAGCCAACTACTGTACGAAGACGTCCAACCACACCGGTTTCCATACCCTCAAACAATCCAATCCACCGTCGCAACACTTCCCCACGACCGACTACCCCTCTCTCAGGTCGGCCAGAGAATGCCAGACATTTGTCGTGCCATCAGCTAGCTTCTGAGAGAGCACACCCTCTTTACAGTAACTTCAGACATCAACAACATCACCGTCCACTGCAGAGACTGAATCGCGCAAGCTCCATCAACATGCGCGCCGATGATTCTTCACCGCTTTACACACCCTCATCACCACTCTCACCAATTATGAACCCTTCCGTACCTCCTGTGCCACCGCACCTCACAACTCGCTCGTCGAAGAAAACCAATAGTCTAAGACTACCAAACCTCGGCCGCTTTCATCCCACCACTTGTCAATCTCCGCCTCCGAGTTCAGAGAACATGCCAAAGCATGGCACACAGACCTCATCACCGAAACGTTATAGCCACTCGCGACAATACTCAGGTGCCCAGAAGGCTCTGCACAACTACCAACGTGAACTCATCGCCAGTGCCACGCGTTCCTCTCGAAGTGTCTCGACGTCCAACTACAAACCCTTGAGTCCAAGGCTCATCCCTCTGGGAAGCCCGGGGCCTGTCACACCGTTGGTGCTGGAGGAGGATGGCGGGTATCTGGTTGCTGGCGCTGTTGGGCCAGGAACGGGACTAGGCGAGGGCGGACATAGAGAGCTGGTCGAACGGCTGATCCGAGAGGAAGAGGAACGGCGGAACAGTTCGCAGGCTGGACGAGCTTCACCAGTACCGCCGGCGGGCGGATGAGGCTAGCTTGTCTGGCTTAGACGGACACGAAAGATACACCATCTCACTTCGGCTTTTACACATTGATGACACTCGTTATAAGTCTGACGGAGTCGGTTTGCTTGACATGTTTATCAAGGGTCCGCAATACATGCATCTTGTCAAGGGCGTCATTCCGGAAAGAACACCCGTGATTTAGCGGGCAATACTCACATAGACTCTCTCTAAGGCGTTCTGTGCACTCTCATTTGGGCTTCTCCTTCAATCACTATCTGGAATTATCATGAATGGCACAGCTTGGCATTGTCCGGTGTGCATGATTACGTTCGCTTCGTCTCCACAACACCAAGTGCTGGTGGTGGACCTGCCTCTTCGGCTGTTTTCACTTTGCCTCCTTCTTGCTTTGCAGAATACGATGTTACCTTAGAGATGCAAAGATCTGTCAACAAGTACCGAGTTCCTTGACATCAATTGTTCCAGACGAATGAAGAATTGAGCGATGGTTTCAATACATGTATTACTGCTCTGCTTTAGCGCAATCTAGGGCGTTTGGCAAGGGTGGCACGTTAAAGTGCCAGATGAGCCGGATTGCTTCAAAAGATGTAATTCCTCCCATGACAACACGCAAGGCGCAAAACTGAAGACTATAGGACGATCCTCTTAACACGAAAGATTTACGGTCCGGCTGTGCCTTCCGCCTCAACCATACAGATGGCAGATCCTCCTTATTATATTTCTTCGGGACCTGTTGCGTTGAAGTACGAGTACCTTGGGGCCAGGTATCAAGACGTTCTTTACTGCTTTTGAGCCAGCAAAATTCTTCTACTTCGTCCATCAAAGATTTCTATACCTATGCTGCGGATGGTCCATATCTGTCCTGAAAAGGACCAGTTCCATTCTCATGATCCCATCCCTCAGCAATTTATTGCGCTATCTGAAAGGGCTTGCGCCTGTTTCATATCCTATTCAGCCTTTCTGCTACGATGATTCTCACCATCTGTGGAGCACATCTTGTCTTTCCCACGTGCTTGTACACCCGCACTGCCGGTAATCGTTCGCATCGCAAATATCTCTTAGTGAAACCATGACCGCACACCTTTGCACCTGTCGCAGCATCCACTCTCTATATGCTGGGGACATGCAAAAACAAGAGTACAAGGACGACCTGACCGGTCGCTTAATGCTACTATCTGTGCTATCCAGATCGCGTTTGGACTGCTATTTTGCGTGAACAGGAATCATCACGTTCTGATGACTTGAGAGTTCCACTCTCCTCTGCAGCGCTCCTTTCATTCTTCCTCTTCCTTGTCCCACTCTTCATCTCCGCTTCACTGACTGGTTTTGTGGGTGGTGATTGGGAGTGAGCTGGCTGTGAAAGACGTTTGGGGTGTATGGAGATTGCTATAACATATCACTAGGGAGAACCGGTGGATGTTATGGATCCAGGCGAAAGCACATTGAACTTAGCCCTTCATAATGTGTGATTCCTTTACACCAACCCAAGCTTCATTAAAGCCAACCTATTTAGCTATTCACTGTTCAATCACAGGTACATCACAAAATTGACAAAGCTCATGAGGTCAACCGCAAATCCCTCTTTGATATCCTTCAAGCTTCATCTTAAATCATATTGGTAGACCTTATCTACCCTTGAACAACTGTTAACACGCTTTAAGGTCTTGCTTGTTATAGTAGTAAATCACTTAGTAACCAAGACCACTGGCCACCTCGAAAAGCTGAAGTCTCCCGTCTCCCGGCTGCGCTACGATATGTCTATGTCCATGTGCATGCTTTCGCGACGGTACATTCAATATCGGAGTTCTTGACAGACCACGTACCACAAGCCTAGCTCGGTCTACGCAGATAGGGGGTTTGGTCGAGAACTCTGTTGAAGAAAGCTTAGTAAAGATGTGGAAAGCCTTATACTTGTCATGCGATTTGCTGAGGATGTGCTGGCTGCTGATTGATTGGCTTGAGCCGCCTTCCTTCCCCATCCCGCTTTCTCCTGTTGTTGACGGCGCGCTGTTCCGGACTGAATCTGCTACCCTCTCTGAGATTCCGATAGTGTGGACTCCATCACAGATCTGTGGACCTCTAGGCCCCGCTCGAGCAGTTGCGCCATCTTCTGGATAGCCCACTGGGATATTCTCACTTGTTTCCCACATATCGAAATGGAACTTTAAGAGAAACGTCCGAACTCGATCCGCGGAAGTTTACGGACTCGAGACTCAGGAACATGAAGCGGAGCAGGCTGCTTAATCATCGACACCGAAACCTCGTGGGTTTTTTCTCTAGTTACAGGGATCCTGGGAAGATTCAGACAGAATTCTTCGGTCTCTGTGCCCAGCAACTATCTGCAGTTCACTTTCAGCCATGACCGCTCGGAGGTCCGACATCGTGCTTGACTCCAGCATGTCCGTTTTTTTCCTCTCTACCGAGATCAGAATTTCACTCTTGCCATCGTCAATTACGCCCAAGTCTCGCGCCCTTTTCTGGTGGTTGCTTCCATGATTGGTTATCAACAGCGGACCTTGGGAGCAAAGTATCTGAAATGTTCTTAACTAGATGACGATGGCTCCCACCATTTGGGCATACTACCTCATGCCTTCGTTTGCACACGACGCTTTCATGGATTGTTCGGCGTCCATTGGCGCAGTATCCTGGTGGTACCAAGTAGAATCGATGCTCTTCAACCATGCACCGATTCACTGGAAGTCGAGCGTCACACGAATGTCCCACAAAGACCACTGGCCAGCAAAAATGCCGCATCGCAACCTTCCGCGTCGTTAGGATAGGTACCCTCAGCTAGCTTACGTGTCCTCTACAAGCTGCATCAGCTCGGGATTTTATGACACAAGCGTGCCGCACGGATTTGCATGTCCGCCCAGGTACCGGCTACTAATCAATGTCCCTAGCGCTGATCCACAACTTTCCAGCACGGGTTCCTGCTCGATCTCTCGCAAGGCACGCAACAAAACCTTTAATAATGGTGAATTTTAAGCACCAAGTTGCGATTCCAGCTGGAGAGGGCCCGACATGACAACGGCGCGCGGTGGACCCTTTCATCGCGTAGCTTTTTGCGCTATCGATAAGACTTTTATGGATGGCCCTCGGCACCTTCCTCATTGGTCTTCCACATATCAAGCATGGCGCAATTTCCCAGAGCCAAGGATGATCCTAAGAAGCTCCAATAGAATTACGGTGACAGCGCCAGTGTGCCGGGTACAGACCGCTAGGGATGATTGTTTTGCATCCGGAACGGCTTTCGGGAGGGCCGATCTATCGATAAGCCCTGTGGATATGCATCTGGAGTTGATGTTACAAAGAGTATCTTTGATTGTTGAACGGTCCAGGTGGAGACTTTGTTTGAAAGCCCTTTCAAGTAACTGACTGAAGGGACTCGAGCTACGACGTGACGTAAACGCAATGCTTCAGGCAACACTTGCTGAGCGGATCAATGCGCTGGGCTGTGGCGAGTCGCTATGATCAGATCTAGGAGATTGATGGAGATTGATGATATGGAGGCAACCAAAAGAGCTCAGGGATCTAGAGAAGCCTGCTGGAGGGGCAAAAGGCAACTGGACAGTCCCTGACAGCCACATTTACTGCCCATTCTCCGTGGATGAGGATTAGACCTCACAACGCCATCAACGCTTTCTTGTCAGAGAAGTCAAAAGAAAGAAAGATGATAGCTCTACACCAGCACGGGCCCCTCGAGGCGTTGCTGCTTTGCGCAAAAACGTTGTGACTGCCCAGCCCTACAGATCGAGTGGCTGCCACGTTGGCGTACGATTACTACACGTACTATTCCTTCCCCGGAAACACTGTCCATACTACACATATCCCGTTTTCCGTTCCGCCTTATCCGAGCCTAAAGCTACCCTGATAGTCCTGATCGTAACGGAAAAGTGAAGGGTTTTCGATGTTAAGAAGTTTAGCCGGTTGGGGTTCGAATGGCCCAGGCGTAGTAGGTAGTGCAGAACACAAATTGTGCGACGATTTGCATTAGTGGGGCTTTACGAATCCCATTCCTTTCGGAGGAGAAAATAAATTTTCCTTAGCCCTGAACAATACCAGTCGCATCCATGATCAGAGGATTGAGAACAGTGGATGGGTGGGCCTTTAGTAATCTTTCTCACTGCAGCGGTCGGGGGGTCAATTTCTCGATGTAGTCACGCAGCATGGTTATTGATGGCTGGTCGAAAATAATTGGAGATGGGATTTTCCCTTGGTTCTCGTTGGTCAGAGCATCTTAATTTCTTAGATGCAGCACTAGGTAAATAGGCTCCTCCGGTCCTCACGTGGCAGCCTTTACGTCTACGAAGCATAACAATCTGACCCGATACGTGTTTCCAATCGTTTTGCCTCGTTTCAAGCTCAAGAATTGTCGCTTGCGCACAAATCCAACGAAGACGCAATTGTGCGCTGTCCATGATGTTGTTTCTCTGCACACCATCAGGAAAATAATGCATTCCGCGTCCTTGCATAAGGCGTCAGGTCCCGAGCCGAATGATTGGGTAGACTTTATAAAATGGCGCCAGGGGTTTTCCGACGAAGCCGAGCGCAAGTGGATCTGCCATGGCTCAGATCCTATCCGAGAGTGACCGCAATGACAGCAAAGTGGTTCTAGACCGCCATTCAGAGTTTTCGGTGATTTCCCGAAACTCACTCCCCTAGGGCCGAAGCGTGGAGACCAGTCCATGCGGTGTGGATGCATACGATTGCTTATTGTTACAAATATGCCACCCAAGAGCAAGGTAGAAAAGCAAGCCTCTCCCGCTGTAAAGGATTCCCTCCTTCTGTTCTCCTTCGCATAAGCTGTCGCATTCACTCCACTCCTTTGGTGATCTCGCAACTGTCCTTCCCAACTCAATTCGGCCTAAGCTTATACTCTCACTTCGTTGAAGATCCAATCTCCCCTGTCCACAACGGAATCAAGGAGCTTCCGACGCCCTTGTCTCGACTTCCAGACTTAAGCACAGGGTATATCTTCTGGTAAGTGGGATCTACAAATCTTATTCTGGCTTCTTGTTCCTCAATTTAAGATTAAGACGAGAAATGGCAAGCATTCTTCTTCCTGTTGAGGGGATGCGACCGCTGCTCGACCGGAATGAGCCTCCCGCTTAGCGTGCTGCTGACGTCAATTGGCTGAGCTGGCACCACTCCAAGCCCATTTCGATCGTCGCGCGTCTTTTCTTCCTTGTATCAACACCCGTTTATTTTCGCTCTCCCTTTCCCATCTCTTCCCTACTTCACCATCAACAACCACATTCATTGCTGCAACAGCGTCAGACACGTTCACTCTACGACCTGGAAGTCTTATACTCCCTACCACATTCTTTTGGAAACATCAGTGACCGCAGCTTATTCTTGAGCGCGCAATCTTTCATCGCGGATCCACTGCGCAGAAGGGTCCCTGTCGTCAACCTCATTTCATACAAACCATCGTATGTCCAGCTCGCCGCACCATTGCTTTCAATCTGGTTCCTTATTCTTTGTGGAAGTGGACGTCGCTGCTATCTTTGTCATCATACGCGGCACGCAATTCCTTCAATGTATGCTGCGCTGTAGTCTTGACATCTGCTGACACCTGGGACCCCTTTCAGATTGCGACTCAAACAAGCTACCACAGCGCTCAGAAACAACACATCTTAGGACTATCTTAAAACTTAAGACGAACGTCGTCTCCAGAAGTCTTCGACAGACTTCGCGCCGATCCTTCCAAGTGATTTTAACGAATCCGAGTCGAATTGATTTCGAACGATGAAGTTCTCCAACATTACTCTTACGCTCGCGACGGCTGGCTCCCTCGTCGCTGCTCAGCCGCACAGGCATCACCACCGCCATGTCGAAAAGCGTTCTCCTACTGAGACTGAGGTCGTAACCGTCGTTGCGTATGAATTCGATGGCAAGCCTATCTCTTCCACAGAAGTATTTGCAGGCATTGCGGACAAAAAGTTGGCCTGGGCCGACGGTGCTCCCGCCCCTGCCGCGGGGGTTACTCCTGCTCCCGCTTCGCCAGCTCCTGAGTCATCGGCGCCAGCGCCAGCTCCTTCGTCTGCCGGTCCCGACGTCGGTGCTCAGTTCTTCCAACGACCCGAGAGCTCCTCCGCGCCCTACTCGTCCGCAGCCGCGTCATCGGCTTCGCCCGCCTCAACTGACGCTTCGTCAAGCAGCAGCTCGTCCAGCTGGAGCGGTGCTTCCAGTGGACAAGGTCTTAACCAAGACTTTCCTGACGGAGAAATCGATTGCTCGACCTTCCCATCCAAGTACGGCGCAATCGACGTCGACTGGTTAAAACTTGGTGGCTGGACTGGGATCCAACACGTTACTATCTCTGGCGGCTTCGTCACTTATATAGAAACTGTTAACCCTGGGGGAAAATGCACAGATGGTTCTATGTGCTCTTACGCTTGCCCTGCTGGTTACCAAAAGTCCCAGTGGCCCTCGACACAAGGTGCAAAAGGCGAATCCGTTGGTGGACTCTCCTGCTCTGGTGGGAAACTCCACTTGACCAATCCGTCTTTCAAGCAACTTTGTATCCAGGGTGCTGGCAATGTCCACGTCCAGAATAAGCTTGGCTCTAACGTTGCCATTTGCCGTACCGATTATCCTGGTAAGCTCATATCTGCAAATCTTCACATCACAGCATGAGATTGACGATTTCTCCAAGGTACCGAATCTGAGACGGTCCCTATGGACACTTCGGCTGGCAGCACGAGCCCGTTGACCAGCCCTAACGAAAACACCTACTACATGCATCAAGGTAAATTGACCTCTGCTCAGTACTATGTCAACCCTGCGGGTGTCTCTGTCCAAGATGCTTGCCGATGGACTTCTGGTGCAGACCAAGGTAACAAGGCTCCGGTCAACCTCGGTGTCGGTTCCATAAACGGCGTAGGTTGGCTCTCGATCATTCCGAACCATCCCACAAGCTATGCGACGCTCGATTTCGACATCGAGATCGTCGGTGACAATCTCGGCGGTGGCAAGTGCAAGTACCACAAGGGCACATACTACGACGCTAATGGAGGAAATACAGTTGGCTGCACTGTAAGTATTATCTAGCCTTGTTCTCGCCCTCATTGCAGTCGCTAATCATATATAGGTGGAAGTCATGTCGGGTACAGCGACCTACGTCTTTACACCTTGGTCATGATCTCTAACGCTTATAACGTCCATTCCGCTCCTCGGCGTTGCGCATGTGCCAGCTCTCCTTCTTTCTTCATCGTCGATATTGTCTTAGGCGACAGGGCTTTCGGGAACAACATCAGCAAACATGGAGTGGATGCCGGAATACCCTATGTACAATCTTCGCCGACACTCTTGGGCGGTGGGGCGTTCATTGGCTTTCTTCATGCCCTCCGCCCGAATACCCGGGTTTCTTCCCAGAGGTTGTAATCTAAACCTAAAGTTTCTTCCATTTGTCTCTCGTTTCCTACAATTCTATTCATGCAGATGGTACGCAAGCAAAGCGGTTTTTGCCTTAGTCCAACCGGGAGCGGAGTTGCAGCGCAAACCCCCAACCAACTATGCTTGAGAGTCGTTGCAAGTTCGATGCTGCAGCGCTAAGCACGTTGTTGACATGCGGGCATTTTGGTATAATGCTGCAGAGCCGGCTTGCATTGCTTGAGTCTCACCTCTTAGCTCTGTACATCAGCTGGCTCTGCTGGTCGTCGCTCCTCCTGTACAATTATCCGTCATGTACTATATCGGATGTTGGATTCTAGGGCGAGAATCCTACTTGTGGCTTCTGTTGCTTCTTGTATATAGATTTCTATCCAATTTGGCACCATCTTTGACCTCTGTGTATGCTCGTGACGTGACAATTTCTCTCACAACAAACTAGTAACAGCTACATCGCCTTAAACAAGATTAGGGCAATATGAAACATCAAATACGATATTTCCATACAGATCATTACGTCTGCTTCCGACCCATCACGGGTTGAAGGTTGAACCTTCAGTAAAGTCAAGGTAGACCTCCTCAGACGATATATAGAACATAAGTGAGTGCACATGAACGCTTCAGCTATGGTGATTCTCCGACTTTAGAAGACTAGCCAGATACCTAGTGGAAACATAGAATGCTCAATCCCGGAGTATATCTCGTAGCTCCCCAACCTCTGCCACGACGACACTACTGTCCCGACTGACCCGACACTACGAAATATCCGCAGAGCCTATTGTAAGCGCTTCCTCGCCGACCTTTTCTCACTCGACCAATCTTTATCACTCACACTACACGTGTATTCGGACGAACCACTCCTCACCGCCTGCGGCAGTACCCGCCGTCACATCATCGCCGCCAATCGATCATGCGCTCTGCCGTCGCTGAATGATGCCACCTGTGCTACCTCAACCTTCTAGCAGAACTTCCTTTGGAATCTTACCGATCGATTACGACACTTCCATGCACAGCCTCCAGGATCGACCACTGGACTCCCTGTCCAGACGCGCGCGCGACGATCATAGCTAAGTTGGATAAGTGTGGGATTGAAGGAAGAAAAGAAAGCATGGCTCCTGCGGATGATGTCTTGTACACCGACAACGATATACAGCGCGAAAGTTCCGGCTCTTCAGGAAATAGACCAGCGTCAATCTCCGGAAAGGAAGACTTTACTCCGAGGCTGAAGAGGCAGGTCAGCGTCAGATTCTCCAACCCGCCGTCGCCGAGTGGACGAGAGGGAAGCATGACTTCAAGGCCGCGGCGGGCCGAGCCGACGGAGGAGCATATGGCGGAGAGTTCGTCAGCGGACGAGATCACGCCGATTTTCGGACGGGTGGGGTCGAAGGGTAGTATTGGAGGGGGAAGGGACTATAGGACGCAGGATTTGGCAAAAAGTCGGGAGAGTGCTACGGATAGACAGTCGGGGGGTAATAGTATCAGGGCAGGAGGGACTGGGAGGATGGGAGGAGGTCAGGAGAGGGAGGGAATTGAGGGAAAGGATAGGGAATTTTGGTGGAAGAAGGTAGCGGAGAAATACGGAACGGTGGAATTGGACAACAAGGGCAGCGTGGCTAGGGATCATTTGGCCCTTGGTACAGTCTCCCCTCCCTCCGATTCCTCTTCTATCTCAGAACCCTTTACTCCGCTCTCGCGCTCCCTTCACCCCTCCTTTTTGTAACACTAACTCAGACCTTTCCCACAATCACAGAACGCACTTTCCTAGCCTGGCTCCGCACCTCCCTCGCCTTCGCCTCCATCGGCATAGCCGTAACCCAACTCTTCCGCCTCAACACCACCATCTCCGAGCGCCAAGGCTACACTCCCTCCAACCCGCCCCACAGCTTCCGCCTGGGCGAAGTCGGCAAACCCCTCGGCGCCACTTTCCTCGGCATCGCCATCGTCGTGCTGTTCGTAGGCTTCCATCGCTATTTCGAGAGCCAGCATTGGATCATCAGGGGCAAATTCCCGGCTAGTAGGGGTAGTGTGGCGCTTGTTGCGCTGGTGGCGGCCGCGTTGATTGTGGTTAGTTTGGTCGTTGTCGTTAGTGTTGACCCGAGTGTTTTCGAGAGGAAATAGTGAGGGTTTTAAAATGGACCGAGGCATGTCTTGAGTGATTTGGTGGTGAGTCTGTACGATTATCATACGTTGGGCGTTTCGCGGCATTGCTATGGTACGGTCTTCAAAAGTTTCGCCATCTGTCTAAAAGCATGGAGGGATTTCTGTTCGTCGTTCCTTGTCGGGCATATCTGATTCCGCCGTACGTACTCTTACGTTCTCTGGTTCGTCTGGACAAGGAAGTACTCTACCTATCTTCCATTTCAATAACTCTAACTTGCCCCTCCATTCATTCATACTATCTACACCAAATCCGTTGCGCCGCCTGGCCCCGTACTACCATCATTCTCTGCAGAAGTCATTCTTCCCGTCATCGTACCCACCACCATCGTCATCAAGCTACATCTTAGTACTCTACACCACCTCCCTCCCTCCCTCCCCAAATCCAACCCCCTTCCTCTTTCTGTCCACCACTCCCCGTCTCTATTCCAAGTCTAACAACCAGCGCCCACCATCATCACCATCACCTCCCCTCCACACCACTCCACTTCCTCAACCCTCCGACCCGCCATCTCAACGCGTCCGCAAACCCCTTTCCCACAGCTCCACATACCGTCTACGGCAGCAAGCGACCAAAGTAGAGCTCGGGGGTATCCAATGGTCGCTAAACAACAAGAAGCAGCAGCAGGAGTACTGCCTAGAGAGAAAGGGGCGGGTAGAAGTTGTCTGGACCGAGTGTAGACTCCACAGAAGAAACGATACGTGAGAAAATGCCGTTCCAAACGGGCCCGTTGCGCACGCAACTGCTACTGGAGTCTCCGCCGCCGTGGTCGTAGTAGGGTGTTGGCACTTCGGAAAAGACGTCCGTGTCTGTAGGTGGGGGCTTGGGTGTCTGGGTCCGGATCCGAGCGCGGGTTGCGAAATGCAGGTCGACGGTGAGGTATTCTCCGAGCCATCATCGACCCCACAAGCCGACCCAGTCTCCAGGCACGGAAAACAAAAGCAAGCAAGCAAACCCCCATCCCCGCCAATCCTCGCGCAAAAGTCAAAAGTCTTATACGCCCTTGCTGCGCGTCGTCGATCCCCTCGCACGCACGACCTTACATATCGGTAAGGCGAAATCGCCACTTCTTACCCTTCCTCTGCACGGCGCCTCAGGCAACGGGCACCTAACTCACAGAAACATCGTCTTACGTGCATGCTTGCTCGTATACCCTCCCTTTTCGCCATCTCTCTCCTATCTTGACCGACAAGCCGCGCACGGCGATTCCATCAACACCCCCCCGGCCCCCACGTCGGGGAAAATCCTTTCGGCTCTTCAAGCCATCGCTATCCATCCGATCATCAACGTCAACGTCAACGTCATTGTTATTGTTATTGGTTTTCGTGGCTCACACGTGAGCATCGCGCGGTGGGGGTTCCTGAAAAGGATCTGTTCGGTAGTAAGGGGTCGACGGCACTCATCAAAGCGAGGGGGTTGCGGCGCTTCTGGCCGCGCAGATGGTGGTTTGTCGTTGACGTTGGCGGTTTTGTGACCACAAGCACGGGCACGGGACGGGGTAGCGAGAGAGAAAGCGAGAGAGAAAGAGAGAGA
>JAABUP010001701.1_pt1 | contig 45500 bp, 61 predicted proteins | sample 5559201 | NCBI WGS metagenome assembly JAABUP01 (sample SAMN10711887, study PRJNA513373) | rock metagenome | isolation source: Antarctica rocks | place: Antarctica
TGCCCAGTACCCAGTGTGGAGCTGAACCGTTCTTCTTCCAGCTGCAGCTCCTTCAGAATCCTAGGGGCATTCTTCTTGACAGCTGGGTCACAGCCTTCAGACAGATCTATGGCTACTTGAGCCACAGGGCTCAGAAAAGTGCCCTGGATGCCCAAAAGGTGACCCTGCAAGCAGTAATAGTGTTGCTTGTGACCCAGGCGTAGTGCATGACACCCAGAATACCCAGAATAGGTTGTGTTTGACAATAGCAGATCTGGTTTGAAATCTGGGCAGCAAAACCTGTCAAATTTGCACAACCGGTGCAAAGGACAATTACTGGGAGGTACACATAGTCACACGTCAGCCAATTCAGCAACACAAGGTAGAAAGCAAAGAAGATGACTTGTACCAAGTTACAGCACATTGAGAATGCATTGCCATCCTTGCCTTGAGCAGACTCCGTCTGATGAGCCTGCGCAGAATGTAGCCCCTGCCCACATTGGACGGAAACACACCATCAGAAATCAGATACACACAAGCCCGCACATGGTCTCCAATGACCTGCAAACCCAGCAACGCACTCAGACAGCACAAACCTGGTCTGTACCTGTTGTCTGCAGCCCATGGCGCAAGACAGACGATCATAGACAAGTTGGCAATCAGGTATGCACACGCCCACAATGGTCTTTTATGTGACCTGCAACACCAGCAAGACACACAAGACAGAAAGCTGGTCTGTGACTCATGACTGCAGCCCGTGTAGCAAGACAGACGATCCTAGACAAGTCTACAGTCAGGTATACACATGCTCACGCATGTTTTGTTGTGACCTGCAACATCAGCAAGCTACTCAAGATAGGAAGCCGGTTGTTGCACAGCGACTGTCACAGTGCAGGGAAGATGGCTACTGCCAATATCCAGGCGCAATGTACTGGTTCAATGAGGGCATACGCGTGCCTTGAGGTCAGTCTTGTCTGCAGCACTGGCAGATTCATAGTGTAAGTCTGCCAGCTGAGCAGCTCGTGTGACAATGGGCAGGATGAGGTCTGTCTCATAGTTGTTGGGGACCTGCTGCAGGATCTGGGCCATTCGTTCCAAGCCTAACCCTGTGTCTATGTTCTTGCGAGCAAGAGGAGTCAGGTTGCCCTCTGCGTCCCTGTTGTTTTCCATGAACACTAGGTTGTAGTACTCAATGAACCTGCAGGACACCCGTCAAGCAGCTTGGCCAGCAGATCAGCTTTGTGAGCAATATCTTCCGCATCAGCAAGATGTCTACAAAATGCTGTCTGGAAGATGCAGTGATAGTATCTGTGAATGCATCGGTAGCGTGCAACTGATCTTGCAAGGTGATGATGCCAACAGCTTGCTGGAATGTGGTGCTGAACAGTGAGAAAGAAAAGGAGGCATGCTTGACATGATGATATCGAACTGAGCTCACAACACCACGACGGAGTAGTGGATAGACATGTCGACAGCTCATGACTCTGTCATGTGCAGTCATGACAGAGCATGATGTCACATCAGCACAGCATCCCATGAAACAGGGAGGGGAAGCACAGCACTTGCCTAGAGTCATCTTCAAGATCTGCACCAGCTGCACCTCTTTCAGGGAAGAAATCATAATACAGCTCTGAGCAACCTCCACATGGCCCTGCACACATGCCCAATGATGTCTCAGCAAAGACCCACTTATTGTAAACCAGCAGCATACTTCTGATCCTGCATCTTGTAACAACAGCACGTCAAGTCAGGCAAAGTGAGAGCCTACACGATTGAAGACTGCAGATACAGCAATTGCTTGTGTGCTACAACACAGTAGTGACACTTGACTGAGTGACAAAGGCTGACAAAATAGTGGAGGCTTGTGACCTGTTGCGCCAGCTGCCCAGAAGTTGTCTGCAGCACCCATGCATATGATTCTGGACTCTGGTACTTTGACCTGATCCCTCCACAAAGCATAGGCCTCGTCATCTTGCTCATACACACTCACCCAGATGCGCTCAGGCGGCAACCGAAAGACCTGTACATCAAGACCTACATGTCAGCCTGTGGGCTCTGAGGCCTTATAAACAGGTCTGAATGTTGTGTTCACACACAAAGGATTGCCAAAGACCGTTCTGTTTCTGCTGGAGCTATCTGAACACACCTTGCATGAAGTCCTTGACATTCATTGCACAACACACAACACAAGGGGTCAAGAACACACCAACCAAGGGAGCAAGTCATGGCATGCTTGTGTGAGATTGAGTGGTGTACATGCAACAACAGGTATCATGCACCTTGGTGGACAGCTCCCATGCCATGCTGATTGCATCTGGCTTGAAGTAGTCTCCAAAGCTGAAGTTGCCAAGCATCTCAAAGAAGCTGTGGTGTCGGGCAGTCACACCGACATTCTCCAGGTCATTGGTACGTATGCACTTCTGCGTGGTTGTCGCCCTGCTGTGCTTCCTCTGAGCCTGTCATGTGCAATGTGTCAACTGAGCGTCTCACACCAGCAGCACTCGAATACAGCCTGTTGTGCATGCAACATCTTGCAGTATGCAGCCTGTGTTGAGTGATGCTGGATGAGAGTGACTGACAGAAGGTTGTTTGATTTGCGTCATCATCACTGCATGCAGCTTTATAAGGACTGCGATTAACTTGCATGTTCAGCAATAAGCCCACCTGTCCCATGAAAATGGCTTTGAACTGCAGCATGCCAGCAATGGTGAGCAAGACTGTTGGGTCATCAGGTATCAAGGAGCTGCTGGGCAGCCTGACATGCTGATGCTGTTCATAGAACTTGAGAAAGCGCTCTCTGATCTCTGCCCCCCCTAACTTTGGGGGGACAAGTGCTTGATGCAAATTAAGACTTTCCTTTGGCTGAGCATCTGCAATTTGTGGAGCTACTGATGTGTGTATTCAGAAGCGTTCCCTGGTCAGCAGCAAGGACGGAAGGGTTCAAGGGCCTGACCTGTAGCTATAGCTGTGCAATAAATCTCTCTCCGGTATGATGCTGACCTGGCATGGGCTCGTGCTCCACCTGCAATGCAAGATAGTTTGAATGTGTATACGGTTCTTCGATCCTGCCCATTGTAAAGAGGTATGAAGGTTCCTTACCTATGGTGCTTGCATAGTTGAACGGCGAAAGTGCTTGCGTCAAGCGCACAGGAACATGACAAAGTCTCAAACGAGCTGCCAAGTTCCAAACAGCAGACATGTCATGCACAGGGGCAGGCTGCGCATGCGTCACAAGATTGCCAGGGAAGCGAGACGCATGCATTGTGGCATTCACGGCTAAGGCAACGAAAAGGAAACAATCTACAAGGGACGATTTGACTGTGCTTTTCAAAGCAAAGTCTGTAATGCCACAGGCGACAGCGATGGGCGAAGACTCATGCGTACAGCCTCAAAGCTGGCCTCAAAGATCATAACGTTGACCATGCACGGCCCGAGCGTACGTACGTTGGCAGACACGGCGCCCGCGCGTAAGGCTCGCTCTGTCTGCTTAACGACATGCTGTGATCACCAGGCTCGCGACCGAGCTCGCTGAGTGGAACGAGCTCGTGCTGTGATATTGACTGACCAGCAGACACCGCCATCCTGACATCCGGAACCAATTCTTGCTCACACACCTGGCACAGCGTGACTGACTCTGCGTTCGATCCCTCTTCGTCTAGACCTGACTCGTTGACGCCGATTCACCGTCTTTGCGCCCTCATTGCTGCCAACAGTCGGTTGGATTCATAAGATCCGACACAGAGCTAGATTCGCGGCCTCCAGAGCAGGGGAGTGTCAGACGCATGCGCATGCGCTTGCCCAAACTGTCCGTCAACTCCGGAATACTAGATGACTTGAGAGGCAGAGCCGTCTGGTACAGGGACGATTGGCAACACGGACTGAACTGCAGTTACAGGTGAACGGCAGACAAGCTTGCGGTAGCTATGCGTCTTGCAAGCTGCACCTAGGTCATCTGCCTCGGCACTGCTTGCACCACAACACGGCCGACAGCAAGCTGTTCTTCTCGATGCATTCTGGCTGCATGCGATTCTGCTGTGTGCATACTTGGCATGCTCCTACCACTCAGCGTAACATCATTAATTTTGAAGGTAACACTCAATTCTGCAGGATTCTTGCGCCCTCTACATATATCTTGTTCACTTCAGCCATACCAGCCATTGCCTTTGGCGAGCAGTTTGTACAATATACAGGTAAGTTAATGTGGCTGCTGATGTGACCCATGTACCATGCCTAGTCGTGCTTGAATCAACAGTGTTTGTGGCTTGCAGATGGGTCAATATCAGCTGTACAAGTGTTGACTGCAACAGCAATGTGTGGCATTATTCAGGCAAGATAACACAGACTGCTCACCTCGAGGAGCTTCTATCTGGAACCGCTCCCCATGCTTCCTGCATTTCTGCCCAACTATAATCAGTAGACCCTCAAGTGCTAGATACCCAGCAGGCACGAAGTTGCCAAGTTCCTTCATTCTCACTGTGCAGGCCATTGTTGGAGGTCAGCCCCTGCTGATTGTAGGAGTAGCAGAGCCCATTGTTCTGTTGTACAAATTCATGTATTCTTTTGCCTCAGCTAGGCCAGCGCTGGGCCAAAGCCTGTTTCTGCCATGGTGTGCTTGGACATGTGTGTGGACAGCCTGCATGCTGTGGCTGACTGCTGCCTCTGGGGCGTGCCGCTACATTTACAAGTTCACCAGGTTCAGCGGGGAGCTGTTTGGAATGCTGATTGCGACACTGTTTCTGCAACAAGCTGTGCAAGGGGTGAAGGAGGGGTTTCAAGTTGATTCAGGAACAGATGCTGTCACGTGAGCTCTCAGCTTGCAATAGGCGCCTGTCATATGCTGACTGGTCCAACCTTGTCGTAGTCCAGTCCAGGAAGCAGGACACTGGACGAGATTGGAGCTTCACAGCTTTATACAAGCCTTTGCCTTTGCCTTAGACAAAGATTCTTGCACATCCTGACCCCTTTTCCCATCTCTGCTGGCATTACTATGCAGACTCACTCAACTGCACATCAGTGACTGCTATTGATGTAATCTTGAAGCTCAGCTCCCAACTCCTGACCGCCCTAATGGGTGCTTGGTGGCTTGCAGTGGTGCAGCCAATGACTTCAACTGGCGCCTTGTCAATGGTCTGTGGGGCTTCATCCTGGCTGTTGGTCTCTTGTGGACCAGTCTCACGGTCAGACAGGCCAGATCTTGGCTCTACTTCAAAGGCTGGGCCAGAAGCTTCCTGGCTGACTACGGTGTCCCTCTGCTTGTTGTCATCTGGAGCGCTGTGGGTTACTGCGTGAACAGTGGCACACCCAGTGGAATTCCTCGCCGCACCAGGATCCCCAACACTTGGGATGAGAAGACCAACTGGACAGTCGCAAGGGTATGCATGCAGTTCATGGCCTGATTCAGCATTTCACATGTGTGCAAGATGTCACCAACACGGGACACTGCATGCGCTGCTGTGTGTCTGTGTGTCTGTCTGTGTCAAAAGTGAGGCATGCCAGGACAAGAGAACTGTCACAGCACACGGGGTTCAGCTCTCCTTGACAACTGCACACTGCACCCAGGTGGTACTTCTACTACAATTCATCTACACTATGCAAGTGACCACTTGCTAGCTAGCAGGTCGTGAGTTGTCAAACATGTGGGCTCTGTGCAGCCAGCCAGCAACAGCAGCATGAAGCGCCCACAGCATTTATCACAGGTCTTGAGACATTGTCATTGCTTGCCAAAGCCATCTTTGCTGCCTGTTCAAACAGGACATGGGGCAAGTGCCAGGTGTGTACATTGCTGGGGCTCTTGTGCCAGCCCTGGTCATCACCATCCTCTTCTACTTTGACCACAGCGTCTCCTCACAGTTGGCACAGAGTGCAGACTTCAACCTGCGCAAGCCATCTGCCTACAACTGGGATCTGCTGCTTGTGGGCTTCATGACCTTCGCCTGTGGGATCATTGGCATACCTCCTGTCAATGGTGTTCTTCCACAGGTGGTCTCCCATGCATTGCCCTGATGGGGCCTGTGGCGTGAGTGCATCTCCATGTCTGTGCTCCATCCGTAAATGCTGTCATGTTTGCATGCGCAATCATGAATGGCTCTGTTCAGGAAGGACGCTTGTATGTCAATATGCATTCCTGAAAGGTACGTAGTTTGCACATGTCTGTATGAACGCTGATGATCAGGCTGCTGCTGATGAACAGGCTCCTGAATGCAGCAAGCATTTTCACCATGTTTCATAAGCAGCCTTGAAGGCGTCCACACTATGTTTGCCCATTGCTTTCATGTACGCTCTGCGACACCTTCGACCTTGTACGAGGACTTTATATGCTGTGTGATGGTGCGTAGCCCAAATGCACGTGAAGGCTCAGCTGGTGCATCGGCTGTTGCAGGCACCCATGCACACCCGAGCCTTAGCCACATTGAAAATGCAAACGGTCAAGACATGCCTTCAGAAGAGTAAGCACACAACTTCACTGGCGACTTTCTTGTTGCAAATGACGCCAATGGTCTCATTTCTCCATGCCTGATTTCACATACTGCGTTGCAATGCTCCGTGCTATCAAGGATGCTGTTAAGCTGGCGTGCATGCTGGATCTAAACACATGCTCAGCCATGGCGTTGCATGCAGCTGCCATACAACATCAAGATCAGCCTCGCGCTGATGTGATGATCCTGATGGTCGAGCAGGCCAAGAAGATGGACTCCAGAGCAGCTGACACCATCCAAGCTGCTCTGAGCCACGAACTTGGACAGTCCACCAGCGGTAAGCAAAAGCAGCATGCATTTCAGCAAGAGTGGTACAGATACCACAGTCACAGTGAATGCTGCATCCCCCTAGGCTTTCAGCTACAATACAGACTGGTGGTGCAGCCTGCCAGCCTGATTGGTGTTACAATCAAGAGGTTAGTGCGTATCTATGACTAACCATGTTGTGAGCGCCAATGCCTCTTGTACCAGCTCAGTAGAGACTCACCTAGGTGTGCATTGTCATTGGGATATATTGCTATTCATACTTTGGTAACACCTTCCTTCTGACTGCTTGAGATCAACAAAAGCAGGTGCAGCTAGTCTCACCATCAGGTCTGCTTTGCAGATTTCCCACATGGCCTTACCAAACCAGCTGACGAGTTTGATTTGGTGAGGGACATTGATGCTGTGCTGCCTATGGAGGTGCAGGAACAGCGTGTTTCTGGACTGCTTCAATCTTTGCTGGTAGCCGTCTGCTTGCGTAAGTTAGGCTTGGTCTTGCATCAGACAAACCCCCCCCTGCCCCCGTTCCCTTACCCCTCGCGAATGGGTCAATGCCCACGCTCTCAATGACAGTCTGCCCTTGTGACCATGCTTTGCCAGCAACTGTCTGCTCATATGGCTAGATTTGTCATTGCTTTGCATGTGCATGCGCACTTGCAGTTGCATTGTCAGAGGTGTGCCGCCCTTTGTGAATCTTGAGACTGAAGTGCTTCATGAAAGCCTCAGCAGCACCTGCATGACAAACTGCCTGATGCTGAGCTGTCTGATGCTGAGCTGTTGTTGTGCTGATGCACCTCTCAAATTTGGTTTTGTCTCTCTCAAGTGGAGAATTTTTAACTTGTGCAGCCCTGACACCGTTGATCAAGTTCTGCCCTGTGGCGGTCCTCTGGGGCTACTTTGCCTACATGGCTTTAGATTCCTTGCCTGGCAACCAATTCTGGCAGCGGATACTTCTTCTTGGCACTGATAAGAGCCTGTACTACAAGTGAGCCTTTGGTCACACTTACTTGAGCCACTGCACCTCCAGACTTGAAGTTTGACTGAGCAGTTGCTGTGCCTATTTTGCCTATCTTACATAGTCTTCATTCTTGTTCACCTGGCATACCAGCCTTCCCTAACGCATGTGACTGGCCATCTGCACGTTGATGAAAAGAGAAAACAGAAATTTTACACTTTTCAGTGATCATGAAGGGAGCCTTCTAAGGCGGCAGCACGCATTTATTGCATATTGACGTTTGTCTTCTTTACTACTCTTGCATTTGCATCCAAAATTGCCGTGCATGTGGCAGTGTCAAGTCCAGACAGTGAGAATCCAGACATATATTGATTTGTGATCATGTCAGTGAAATAGCATAAGGGGACCGTGTTACATATCCTGGTCACAGTCACAGAGCATGTACATGGTTTGTCTGTAGGATTGTACCATGGTACCACTGTGATCTGCTGTGCGTTGTAGGCTGCTGAGTGAGGGTCATGTGGCTTTCCTGGAGACAGTGCCCTTCAGAGCTATTGCCTTCTTCACTGTCTTGCAATTCATTGGTCTAGCTGCTGTCTACGTGGTCTCCTCCTGGACTGGGGTGAGTGCACCTGTTGCCCTTTGCTTACATATTCTGCCTTCCAATCAGTCAGAATCTGCCTTCTAACCAGTCAGAGTCTGCCTTTTAACCTGTCAGAATCTGCGCTCTAGTCCGTCAGAATCTGCCTGTCAACACTGTGACTGCACTTTGCTGTAAGTCTGGACGTTACTTGAGCGCACATGTTGTCGGCTTTGCAGCGTTTTCTACCTTGAGATGTGCGCCACTAGCCCTACCAAGTCGCTGTGGATGCATGATTCACCCAATCGCCTTAACCATTGACATCATCTTTGTGCATTCAATGCATTCATGAAACACACATTTCCCCTGGGAATGATACATACAGTTTTGCGTGTCTCCCTACATGAGCAACCTCACGTGTCACTGAACATTGTTGTTATAATTTTGTCTTGTTGCTTGCAACCTAAATCATAGTCGTGATAACAAGTGAACACATACCAAGGCTGTAGAGCCGATAGCCTCCAGCTGGGGGGGCGATGCACCCATCAGCCATGTTTCTGGGTCCATTACAGGGACAGTCGAGGTTGCCTGCGCCCATGAATTGCATTGCTGCTGAGCAACACACATCTCAACATCGCTCATGCACATAAATGGCGTGCCTGATGCTGCAGATAGTTGGGGTGATTTTTCCTGTCATGATTATGGCTCTAGTCCCCATCAGACAGTACATCATGCCCTACATCTTCTCCCGTCATACATTGCATGAGCTAGATGCAGCTGAGTATGAAGAGGCTCCAGCCATTACTGATGAGGCGGCTGCAAGAGAAGCTGCAGACAATGTTGAGCTGGTAGCTACACTGGACACAACTTGGGATCACCTCAAGCTTCTCTACATTGCACTGCCTAATGGCATTGTTGTTTCCTTCTGCCATTCTGCAACCACACGCTGTGCATGTATAGTCTGCATTCAGCGTACAAGGTCTGCATGTTGCACATGCCGTCACAGATGTAGACAGCAGGCTTGCTTAGGTTGCCTTCCATGCAGGGCTCAAGCAACACACCAGCATTGACTGATGAGGAATTTGCCCAGCATGCGCCAAAGCACCATCTCGGTCGGGAGTCTGTGAAACTCAGACTTGGCCATTCTGGGGAGCAAGCAAGTAGTCACCGATCTCTGGAGTCTCATCTCAGGCAGACGTCGTCTGTTGAGCTGTCTCTTGCTCATCAGCAGTAGTCCACATTTGATCCCCAGCAGGGCTACGCAGGAGGATTTAGTGGCGGATTGAAGGTTGAAGAATAAAGTGTCACCTGGGCTTCTCTGTATCTTTAGGGTCTCATCTCCAGACAAACCTGTTTATGGTCGTTTTATGCTGCATGTTTCAGCTACCCATATGTCAGCTTTTTGTGCTATTTTGTTTGAACTGTCAGAGACTTTTTGTCACACCAATTTGATGATTGCTTGGAATGACAACATTGGAGGGTGTGACTCATATGCACAGGATTTGGTTTTTGTGTTCACATACGCTGCTGTTTGACTACAACTATTTAGGCCTCTCCTAACTGAATGGAAAGATGAAGACCCTTGCTGCACGTGCAGCATTGGTGCTTGCAGTTGCAAGAAGGTCTGAAATGCAGAAGCCTCTTTGAAGTCCTAGGACGTGTGTGCGCTGTATACTCTATGCATTGTATGGCAGTGACACATTCACTGCTGGTCAGGGCAATATTGATAGGTTAATCCTTGTTAAAAATTGCTGCATCATTTTAACAGTCATGATCAGTGCAGCAGTTGCACTGTGCATTGCATCATGCGCAGACCCCGGGTCACTGGACATTGGCGTGAATGCTTTCACGCTGTACAGGTGCCACATGTTTAAGCAGCAGTACCACCTGCATCTCCTGGTGGTGACCCAACAACCTGTGTATAACATTGTGTTCATAGCTACATACTCAATGAGTGACTCTGGTGCAATTTCAAGGCTGTCTTACACCTGAGGGATAGCAGCATCCTCTGCGTTGATGGCCATTCATGATAGGCTCATGTCAGGCTAGAGTCATGACTATGGCTCATGTTCAGGTAGAACATCTCAAACGTTCTACCTGAAGATGGGGGATGTCAAGTGGACATGCATTTTTGCCCCTTGCAAAGCACAGAGCCCAAATCAAGATATGCAAGACCACATATGTAGCAGTACAGCAGCTGTACATGCAAGACCACATATGCAGCTGTACAGCAGCTTCTAAACAGTTCCCCCGCTGGTATAGTATAAGCGGTACACTAGTACTACGGTGTTTTGCCCTTAGCTACAGGAGCAGATGTGCGTTTACCTTGTGTTATTTCGTTCCTGGATGCATGTGTGTGTTGCTTTGGGCTCCAGTATATGTGGAGTTCAAGAACCAAAGTCAACATTGCTGCCCAAGTAGTTGCCCTGGCAAGCCTCACAAGCATGACTATGATCGTAGTCACGTGCAAGAGGCCATGCAGACCTGACTCTAACAATCGGCGATCCCCGGAGTTAAGCCTGCGAAAGCTGTAGTCACGATATGTACAGTCGAAGCACTATTGTCCGGGGCCCAATCTGCAGCAATTGACACTTAAATGCTCTGAGAGCACGGTGCATGGTAGCAACTTCGCTTGAGATCGTCGGGATCGTTCTTGCAGCCCTTGGCGGCATCGCATTAGCTGTACAAGCTGGGGTGAACTCCTCACTCGGGCGCAACGTCGGCAAGGGTCTTGCCGGCATAATCTCTTTTGGGAGCGGACTGTTCTTTTTGCTGATTTATTTCCTAATTTCGACCTACGGTGCAAAAGCACAGGGACCGACAGTTGCAGGATTTAGAGGTGCTGTTTTGGTTTTGCATGTCTGCTAGTATCAGCAGAAAAAGTCAACACCGTGCCAAGTGTTGCTTTTGTGCAGAAACACCGTGGTACTCATACATTGGGGGCTTTCTTGGGGCTTACTATGTAATCATTGTCATCCTGTTTGCTCAGCAACTAGGCAACGGCACCCTTACTGGGATAGCAGTCACTGCACAGCTTGTAACAGCCATATTCTTAGATGGCTTTGGCTGGGTGGGGTTTGTCAAGCGCCAAGTGCTATGGCCTCGTATTGTGGGAGGTGTGCTGATGGTCATCGGTGTGGTGCTAGTGTCCGTCTTTCATGGCGCACCAAAGCAAAGTAACATGTGAATGGCTGAGGCAGTGCTTGTGCAATTGCAAGCAGTGGGTTGGAGGACTGGCCTTGACACTTTTACTTCAATAGACAAGGCAGCACCCAATCAGCAGCACTGTGCTGGTGCAGACCCTAGGAACTAATGTCTCCATGGTTCTTTCCACAAAAAGGTGGATTGAGTATAGCTGCATATGTTGACAAGTTTGCCGGTTTTTCAATGACCATGTGTTGTCTCTCTACTGCTACCGTATCATGTGATGTCTTCAGAAGTATCCTCAGCTTGGTATCAAAGAGCACACAAGTGGACGAGGTCCATAGCCAAGATCCTTATTCACAGTGATCACATCCGCCTTCCTTTCGAGGTCTTGATGCGGGGTCTGACGTCGAGACGTTGCTTGCATTGACTCTTGCCTGATGGATGTGACTGGGGGCATATCTGCTTAGTGCCCCCAGTCACATCCAGAACAGATATGAATTACAGTTCAGCAGCTCTCATCATTCGGTCAGGTCTCTGTGCTCAACTGCTGCAGCCCAGGCCCTCTAAACATGTTCCTGCACAGCTTGATGGCTGGCTGCGGGCATTATGCCCAAAATGTGTGTTTCATCCCGGTTTGGACCCTTGTTGCATGCATGCAAGAAATCAATCGATCACAGGTACGCGGGCTTGATGAATGAGTATGTAAAAGCACGATGTGCTAACAGGAGCACGTTCAGATCAAGCAACCTTGCATGCATACCTTGCAGAGATTACAAGCATGCCGTGCATATCAGTTCATAGGTGCAACAGCAAGAGCTGTGAGTCTGGGAGCAGCAGCTACGTAAACATGCATGACTGTCTGTGCTGCATTGCTTTGAAACAAAACAAGGCAGAAATTGGGGATTCCACTGTCATTCTGTAGATGGCTCAGCAGCTTGGGGTGCAGGAGCTTCGATGTCAGGTGTCTTTTCAGGAGATCGGCTTGTGCTTTGTCCACTTGCAGTGGCCTTCTTGCCCAGCCGTTCTTCAAGAGCCCTTGCACCTCTTTCCCTGCAGCCAAGCCATAACATTGTGTTACAGCTCTGTGTTGACGTTTGCACAATGACCAACCATGTTGCACTGACAGGTGCAACAATGCATCTCACCCCACAAAAATTTGCATGCTGTTGATATAAAATGAGAGTGCACGCAGCTCAGCAGACTGGCGTAGTTTGCCACTTCAAGCCAGAGAGCTCTATGTGGCACTCCAGCGGGTGTAATGACATTGCAAGCAGGATTTTGTCTTAAGGCCAGAAGGTTATAACCTGCGTCTTGCTGCCTCTGCATTGTCAGAACCTGGAAGAGGTGCAGCGTTGAGGACATATGAATTGCCAGACTCTGCTCTGGCAGGAGCTTGTTGTAGTCCAACTCTGAAGACTTGACTACATAGTCCTGCAACTCTGTCTATGACTGGGTGTAGAGCACCTGGGAAGAATGTTGCAAATCTGAACTCATCGCTGGGGTCGCCCCTGCATGGTGTCAATGATGCGCTTGATGCAGACTAACAGATACTTCTCTCTGCATGCACATGCAACTCTGCACATGTCAACATACTTCAAACAATGCCTGACAGAGCCTAACATTTGCGCAAAAGACACGAGTGACTGCCAAACAGTCAAGATTGTGTGTTCAAGCATGGCAGCCTCAACTGTGAGCTTACTGAAGGGAAGTCTCTGGTTTGGACTGAAAGAAGCGCAAGTAGAACCAAGATGCGTAAGTCCCAAATAATACAAATGGCACAGTCTTCAAGACAGTGCCAAGGACCAAGGCGCCTGTGACGGTGAGGGCTATAAAGATGGCTGGCAGGTGCTGCACACAACACAAGAAGCCTAAGCTCTTACCCTGTTCCCTGAAGTCTGGGAAGTCTTGCATGGCAGTAGCAAGCAAGTGCTCTTTTGACTGGTACAAGATGCAATGTTCACCTTGGCCCTAAATTTGACATAGCCAACAAGCGTGACATCGTTTTCTGGCATGATCTGCTTTAGACCAACCAGCAATCCGGCAAAAACTCCTTGAAACCCGCATATTTCAGTGTACCTGCAGGTGTACACAAACCTGCTCATGTGCATCCGGAAGAGGGAGTCATGCCTGCACATCAACTGCAGCTGTTGATCTTACAGCAAATCCCCTGTCCTGTCAACTGTGTACAATAGGTACAGGAGGACAAATGTGCAGAAGCCAGTCCAGAAATTGACAACTGCTGCAAAAAGGAGGAAGCCCTTGGATCCCCAGACAGGCTCAACAACTTTGGCCAGGACCAGCACGCCCACAATGCTGAGGAGAAGCTGCATAATATAAGAGGTTCAGGGTTGCAAGAAACAGAGCTGGCCAATCACATGCAGCCTGAAAACGGTACATGTTTACCCTGAAGACGTCTGTCTCTATCAAGCCAGCGGTGAATACATTCCAGACGCAAGGTATCGTCCTGCATTGTACATCGTTTATGTAGCAGGTGTCAGCTACTGATCAGGCATGCAGTTGCTCTCACCTGCCCGGCACTAGTGTCAGATATTCGCGGGCGACGGGGACCACCAACTGAACGATGTAGCCGAGACAAAGGACGCCAGCAAAGGCCTTGGAAAGCCTGGTGAAATTGAGGCTGAAACTGGGAGCTGCGAGGGTCTGATGACTGTCCATGTGTTGTCCCTATCAAGCCATGCCGCAGCTATACAAACAAGCCAACGATCATTGAAGTACGCTGGCAACTTCTTGTGGCGATGGCTATCTTGATCAGCTTCGACAGCAACACAAGGGGACTCTGGGAAAGGACTGTGATAAACGAGAGTGCTGGCAAACAGCCCCTTATAAGGGGCAGCTGCCCTTCGCACTTAGCGCTGGTTCAAGCGATACTTGTCTTCGGAGGCGACGCACGCAGTTCGTTCAGTATCATAGGTGTCTGACCGCCGAGTGGACAAACATCGCACGGCTTTTGCCGTTGCGAAGCTGAAGCTTGGCCCGCATATGCATGCATGCAACTTGCGTGACCTTGCCCTAATACCTATCGAGCTTAACCGGGAGCTACAGCAGCGGAGTGTCGCTTGACGCATTACTCGCTCGTGATATTTGACCTGTTCGCCGTGAGGCCGACAGAAGTTCGGACAAAATCGCGTTTGCACACGATCAGCCTCAGATCGCTGTTATGGTTTCCACTAACCTGCTTCTCACCAAGAGAGCAGTTCTACTCACTCAGCAACCCCCAAAGCAGCAGATACCAGGCATTTTCTGTATGTCACAAATACAACTGGACTGGAAGCCAAATGCACCCGACACAGCACAGGAAATCACAGCAGATGTTGCCACCATTTCTGGTCAGCGATGTTATCCTTAGGCACTTTCAGCAAGGCCTTATCACTATCCACTTGGACAACCTGCATGCTGCTGCAGGTCCGCTGCAGCGTGCCAAGAACAAACCTATGTTGCGGATTCCTCTCAGGAACTCCTTCCTGGTCTTGCAGTTTGACACCCTGGAGGATCGCGATGCCGTTGTGGATACTTTGACTCCGCTTGCACAACAAGTGCAGAATAAGGGCAAGCAACCAGTTGTATCAGATCAATTCTCAGGGCCACCTGCTCTGGTAGCCATCAAGAAGAAGCTGCTGTCATCTGACAGGTGAGGTTTGCTGGTTATGCATGTAACATAGACTACAGCTAGCAGTGCTTTTATAATCTGGTATGGCATCCTCTGAGGCAAATTGCTGTTACCTGCACTGACCATTCAGATGAGCATGTTTGGCTGATCAGGGATCTCAATGCCTTATTTGAGGAGCTGGTCAGACAATCAGGCAGCATCAGTGAGCAGGAGTTCTGGGCCGGACGGCAGCATCTGCTGCGCAAGCAGCAGGGGGAGTCAGGTGCTCACAAGCAGAGGGCAGGTGTTGGCAATGTCATGCTGTTGGGGATGAGACCCAGTGCTGATGGCAGAACTAACACTGTGAGTGATGCTAGCTTCACCTTGCTATCATATACATATGGGAGCATTTACACCTGCATCAATGTATGTGCATCATTTGCCATATGTATCAGCTTGTATTGAAGTTGTGCTCAGTATATTATGGCAGTCTGTAGCCTTTGTTGACGGCCTACATGCTGCATGCTACAGGTGAATTATCAGGTCACCCCTGAGGGTGTGCAGCAGACTTTTGCCGAGAGGCCACATGTGCACAGGGCATTTCTGGCCAATGTGCCAGCAGTCATGGATGAGAAGGCCTTCTGGACACGCTTTTTTAAGAATGAGATTAATAGGCAGGTAAGCATGTTGGCCATCCTGTATGCTGGGTGTGCCTTTTGTGAGTATGAAGCACAAGTGGATTCACAGAGTGTGCACAACCATGTGCAAACAATCAAACACTGCTCAGCATTTGAAGCTTGCCTTGTTCTGCTGCATGTTTCTGGATGTCTGCTGAGTCAACCAGCTACACTCCATGCTTCTATCATTCAGTGGCATTACATGCATTATTTTTATCACATCACAAGTCAAGTGTGCTGGAGCTTTTGTGCAAATCCGACCTTCAAACATGTTGTGGCAGATCATGTGAAGGCATGATGCATTGATAGCCTAGAAACAAGTCTTGACTGCTCAACTGTTGAGTAGACATTGCATTGTGCAGAAAAAGCAGATAGTTGTCAAGGAACAAGCTTTGCACCTGATTAAGACACAGCTGCAGTGGCTCAACATGACAATCTGTAACATGCGTACAACCATGACAGTCTTGGGTGCAAATCAAGCAAATGCGTCCCTGTATAGGGCCATAATCCAGGTCCACTTTGACCAATCACCAACTTGGTGTTGGACCAACAACAACAAAGAACAAAGAACAAAGGTTGCTCTGGACAAAGAACAAAGGTTGCTCTGGACAAAGAGCAACAAAGAACAACAAAGACACAAAGACAACAAAGAAACAAAGACAGTTTAATATGTTGCAGAGTCTGCGTGCTAAAGCTGACGCGGGCGACAAGGCTGCAGCTCTGGAGCTGAGAGAAGGTGATGATGAGCTGTTCAGACAGCACATGCAGCCAGAGGAGCGGGAACGAGAGAACAGGGCCAAAATTCGCCGAGTAGATCCCACTGTCAATCTAGCTGCTGATGGCTTTGACAGGTGGAGCGAAGGGGCAACAGCGCGTGATCACAGCAAGGTGTGAATGTTGCTGTGGAATAGCCTGAGATGCAATATGTGATTGGGTACTGCAGTAGGGTCAACAGCAGCAGATGCACCTTCTTGCCTTTATGCGCAAATGATGAACCGGGATAAACAATGATTATGGAAGATGGATGTGCCACATCTGCAAAGGTCATCATCAAGACACTTCAGCATAAGTTGCAAGTGCAGCCAGACTCTGACTAATTTAGAAGCTGCTGCAGTGCTCACGCAGCATCTCACATGTTTCTGGTGCATTGGGCGCTTGCGCTGATCAAGCATTTACACACATGTGCAGGAACCTGGTCAAGGAGTGCATGGGGCCAGACAGCAAGACGGCATCATCCAAGACATCAACAGACATGCTGCAGTGGTCATGGAAGGCCTACCTGATGCCCAGGCTCAGCAGCAAACAGTAGAAGAGGTTGCACAGGCAGTACGTGTAGCCAGACAGGTTGATATCAAACACTCCTGCCAGGTCCCTCTGTGCTGCATATCAGGTCTGGTGGATGTGCACATTGCACAACTTGTTGCATTGCTTGCTCGAATCAACAGAAAAGCTGCATGCGTATTGAACTTTTGTGTGCACTTGCTGACCTTGCTATATGCCACTTTGCTGACCTTGCTTAATGCCACTGCAACTTCTTGCCAGACTCATCACGTTGGAGTCGGTGCTGGTGTCAAGCAGAAGCACAAGGTCTTTGCTAGTGAACAATCTCTGTTGCGGCTCCAACACTGCAGCAGGCCAGCACATGCTGACACACATTTCGTGCATAGCAACAGGGTGAGATCTTGCAGGCTAAGGAGAGGGCAGATGCTGGACAAAGCGAAGGCCAAACTGCAGGCATCAGCGATGACATGCAAGCTGAGTGGCGCATGAGAGCAGGCAGCGCTCTGGATGACCTCAGAGCTGAGAAGCAAGAGCAGTTTGACAGCCTCAATATACAGGCAAGCAGTTGACCCCTGTCATGACCGCCTCCGTCAGTGCATGTGAGACAAGCCCAGTACACCAGCAACCCACTCAAATGGAATGGCATCCAGCAAGGATAAGCTTATTTTGAAAGACGCCTGCAGCTAGATCACTTTTAGCTTGCTGGCGTCATTTCTGGCATCTCATGCACATTGGTGCTCACATGGCAATTAGGAAGCAGCTAGAAATCAGCTGTACAGCAAAGATTGATCTGCATATACACCATACCTGGATTGGATACCCACGGCCATCAATACTAGTACATGTACTTCTGCGCTGTGTGGAAAGCCTTAGTCTGCGCTCAGACCTTTGCAAGGTTGCCTTGAAGCTGAACAGAGCAATTTGCTTCTTGTGCAGGACCCACGACGATACTTTGAACAGACCTCTACAGCAGGGCCAGGGTCTGTGCCTGTCAGCTCTGCAGCACAGCCCTCTGACGGACTATCCACTTTAGATGTGCTGAGGGCCATCAACCCTCACGCTCTGCAGTCTGGCATGGATTCGGCAGCAGCCACACAGGTGAGCAGCATGATCAGTGTGCGGCGTCAGCTTGCTGTTGAGACATTCAATAGGCGTGTGGTTTTGCATGCTTATGGGTCAAGCTCTCTCATGGTTTGCTGAGTGTCTGGGGTCACAACATACTGGTGACCAATATCACCTGTGAATGAAATGTGTAATGCTGGCACATGGCGCATGTGCAGTTTGCTTTGTTATGTGACTTGCTAGTATGTACTGCTGTATAGACGTGAAAACCGGTGCACCCTTGCAGTTTTGCTTAGCCAGCATGCCAGGTGTTGCATTGCAGCAAAGCCAATGTTGGCAAGCACAATGTAGACAAATGTGTGGCGTTCCTTTGTCTACAGGTGTTGCAGGATCTTCATGCAGAGCACACTACAGTGACCCTGGATGAGCAGGGCAGTCTAGTGGGAATAGCCCCAGCAACTGACCTGGCAAAGCCCTTGCAGGAGCAGTGCAGGCGGGTGGCCCTCACCTGTAATGAGCTGCTGCGCCACTTCTGGGCGTGCCTTCCTCTCACTACCCAACCTCGCCGAGACAAGGCAGCCCGCCTAGACCGTGCTTTACAGTCACAGTACGACAGGTGAGTAAAGCAAGCTGCAGAACAGTGGTGCATAATGTGTGTGAGCAGCAATGCTGGCATGGAAGCAGCATGCCAATGCAGGCGGTGTACCTCTCATGCCCATGACAACCACAACATCAAGGCCGGTAGAAATTGGATAATGCCTGTGCAATCAGAATTGTGCTGGCAGTCAGCTCTGTTGATGGAAGATGGCTCTTGTGACCCACGCTTATGTCATGTGACTCATGTCATGTCAACGCTGTAATGCGCTTTGCGGCAACCCCACGACGCTGTATCCTTGTCTATCATCTGCAGAGACACTCTGGCAGTATGTCGTTTGTGTGAGTGTCTGTGTGAGACGTGCTCTGATTGTGCTTGACCGCTTCTGTCGCCAACATCAGCAATCTGTCCAGCAAGCTTGTTGGCTTTATGCTGCAGGGTCGTGGCAATGCAGCAAGGAGCAGAAGGTACAGAGCGGTTCTGCATCAAACAGCTGCTGAAGCCAGTTGACAATGTAAGTTTGCAGCCTGCTCTCATGGAGTGCTGGTGTCTCTTTGCATTTGTGTTGTATCGTGTTGTATGATGTTGGAGCAGCAAGGACTGCAGCTCAAGTGCTACAATGACTGCGCGCACGATACATAGCCAACAGTTCAAGCACAGGCAGCTGTCTTACAATACTACTGGACTGAAACTTACAACTGCACATGCTGCAGGCTCTGAATGCTTCCTTTGAGCGCTATCAGGAAGAAAGAAGAGGTCAAGGCTTTCGAGAACATGAAACACTGATGGCTGCATGATTGTATGACACTCAGTGTGCTGTTTAGTCCCAAGGCTAAAGATGCGCCGTCCAAGATAACTGATTGAATTTTATCAACAGATTCAATTTACAGGAGCATCATGCACATGCTGCATGACCAAGGTCTATCTCAATGCACAAAAGCTGAAGTTGATGCATGTTTTGTGTTAGCTGTGAACTGAATGGGGACCTTCAATATCCTTAGGAGTTCGCTCTTGCTTCTGGCAGCATGCCATTGATGGATGATCTGGAATAACTGACTCAAGATGAGTGACAGCACACATCGTGCATCTGACATTTGGTTGAACCTGACTGTCATTTCAGGGGCTGTGTCAAACGCAATCTGCCCAAGAGAGAGAGAGAGAAGTGTTCAACAGTCGCTTTACAGAAGTCACAAAGCATCGGTTGGCTGGTCTCTCTTCAGGCAAGTTTGAGGGGACAGAGCCCAACTGCCCTGCCCTTCAAGGTTTTGAAAGCACAGGCAAAGTAAAAGCTTTCAAGCCGCACAAGTTCTTGTGCCTTAAAAAGAGTGACCTAGATTTATACCACTTTCTTGTCGCCGTTATTAACAAGCTGTCTCACACAGCTCGACAGTCTACCTTTTCGTCTAACTTGGCATGCACAGATCGTGTTAACTAGCCGCGAACGTCACACGCACGGGCCTTTCTGGCCCACAATTCAAAGCAGCCATGGCAGAAGATGGGAAGAAGGATAGTTTGATGTACAAGCAAGTGCTGGTCACCTACGGGTGAGGACCTGCCCACGAGATCAGTCGTGCTGCATGTTGTAACTGTTCCAGGCCGCGTGCTGTACAACCCGTCTGAGTTATCAGCAAAATACAGCACTTGCACCAAAGAGTCCGCATTTAGGTACTGAAATGCCGTTGGTCATGCAGGTATGTGACACTGTGGATTTTCCTCAGTGCCACTGTCATCATGTACAACAAGTGGGTCTTGTCTTTCTCTGGCTTTCCATATCCAGTGGCCCTCACTCTATGGCATATGTTCTTCTGCTCGTCTTTGGCATTTGGAGTTGTCAAAATGGGTTACGTGGAGACTATCAATATGAGCTCAGAGACATACCTCAAGTAGGGTGCCAAAGAGTTGAATCTAACACAAACTGTGCACTGCAAAGCTTGTTCTACATCCTGATCTCGACCTTCAGGGCAGTTGTGCCCATTGGCGCATGCTATGCTGGAACATTATGGTTGGGCAACGCTGCTTACTTGTATCTCAGCGTCTCTTTCATCCAAATGCTCAAGGTATGATGCGCTGCCACAGTGTGAGATTCCCTGCTCTGCATGGCGCTTGTGAACATTCATGAAAAGAGGCTTCTTCTTGTCATCTGCAGGCCCTTATGCCTGTAGCGGTCTTTGTGGTTGGATGTGCATTTGGCACAGAGAAATACAACGGCGGAACGCTTGTAAACATGCTGATTGTCAGTCTTGGTGTTGCAATTGCCTCATTTGGTGAGAGTCCAATCTCCATTCACAGCATTTGTGTGTTGCAACCGCAATTTGCTGCGACTGACAGCTTTGTCACGACGCTCCCTCATGGCTGCAGGTGAACTCAACTTCGTTGTCATTGGTGTTGTGCTCCAGATGTGCTCTATATGCACAGAATCCACCCGCCTTGTCCTCGTACAAATACTCTTGCAGAGGCGTGGATTGAAACTGAATCCTATCACCACGTTATACTATATTGCCCCCTGCTGTTTCGGCTTCCTTCTGTTACCTTTTGCCATGTTGGAGGCCCCCAAGATAATGAATGATCCCTCTGTGGTGTTCAGACCTGCTGTTTTCATCAGCAATGCAGCAGCAGCTTTTGGTAAGGGCAACAACTGTCAAGCTTTGCTGAAGTGGCGGTGTAGTCTCTTTGTATTCCTTATTGCTAACACCAGCTTGTGCATCAGCTGACTAATGTTTCTTTTTGGCATGCAGCGCTGAACATGGCTGTGTTCCTGCTGATTGGCAAGACATCAGCACTGACAATGAACATAGCTGGAGTTGTGAAGGACTGGATGCTGATTGGCCTCTCAGTCCTGATGTACGCCTCGCCCGTGACTCCACTAAACTTGGGGGGCTACTTTATAGCATTCCTGGCAGTGTGTTTGTACAACTACAGAAAACTTCAATCCATGAAGAAGGCACCGCCTGTGGCATCTAAGGATGAGCTACAGTCTGCAAGTGACCCTGAGTTGCGGCCTTTGAATACAAGCAAATAATTGACATTTAGAATTTCACATGCAACACTGTCAAACTTTTTCTTGAACAGCTGTGGAGCCTTTTTGCATGACCAGGCATTCATGTGGAAAAAACTTGGAATTGTATCTTGCTTGCTGGTCACTGTGTATGTTCTGGCAGCCTTGCAGGATGTTGACTGATCAAGGTGCTGCAAAACAGTAATGGCAATGACGTCAAACTACCAAAAAATGGTTAACTGCATTCATTCATTCAGGTTTGGTCACTTCAACTGTAGCAGTTCAACAGCCCGACCAAGGCATGCCTGTCTTCTGACAACACATATGCCATTAGGTAGTCCACTGTACTTTATTGTTGAATATAGATAGTCAAGCAAGGGATACACCAGCCAGAATAATCAGATCTCCTCCACCTCCACACCGAGCTGTTCATATTTGGGCGCAGCAGCTTTGCAGTTTCCTGTAGAAGTGACAGCTGGCACAGCAATGATGTCCTCCACTTGCTGCAGCATGTCAGTGTCATTGTCAGCCATGTCATGAGCTGCACCAGCCACTTCTGCCGGAACCTGACATCCTGCAATACTTGCTTTTCCAGCAGTAGCAGCACCATGCAGGAAGTTGTGCCGGGGCTGGTGTGATGCTGGCACTTGGAGTGACTCTGCTTCAAGGCTCCCTTTCACACCATCAGCAGCCTCATTCAGGAGGTCATGCAGCCCTTGGTGGTGTACATATGTCTTAGCAGCCTGTCGCAGCGTCTCAGCAAGCCCCTTGAGAGCGCTGTAGCAAGAGGCTTTCTCCTTGCAGCTGACTTGGGCGATGACACCTACTGCATGCTTCATGCATTGCAGGAGGTGGCCCATGGTGAACAGAGCCCACTTATCATCTGCTGAAGCTGCAGGCAGTATAGCACGCATTGTCTGACCCATGAGAGTGCCTGTGACCTGCAACAACATCAAGGGAACTTTTTTGAGTGGATCCAAGATGTGAGAGTCATGGCAAAGTTCTGGTGTAGGCATAATGGGCTATCGCGTTTACAGTGCAATAGTCTGAGCATGCAAGCCCCTGATCAGATCAAATTTGAGGCAGTATTCAGCAGCAGTAACACTGTAGCAATACCTGTACTGCAAACTTCTCAGGCAGTGCATGTCGAGTTTGAGTTTGCATCAGCATGGCAGCTGGACTGTCTGCTGGGAAGGACACTGGTAGGCATACCTGCTCAAAGCCCCACCTCCAGCCCAGGCAGCTGATTGCAAGCTCCAGAGCATGATGCAGGCATGTCCACCGCTTCTGCAGGCAGCTCTCAGATAGCTCGCCTTTGGCACACAAGCCCTGCAGGTTTGCTGCGACAGACGGTACAGCCATGCTCCAGAAGGTGTCTGCGTGCTCAGGTGGACAGGATATGACAGCATCTTTGCCTGCAGGCCTGCTCTGTGGCTGCTGCTGCCAGTGCTGAGCATACATGCTCTCTAACTGTGAAGCTGCTGTCTGAGTGAAGGGGTTGCGACCCCAGTCTTGCAGCGCAAGCTTGCTCCTATCTTCTGTCCTTGTCACAGCTTCCCCCGGGTGTGGACCCCCTGCCAGTGCAGACGGGTCTGGCTGGGCTGCTGAAGCAGGCTGGGCAGCAGATGTGTCCTGCTGGACTGAGCTGACCACGCCGTGCAGAGCAGCAAGTGTGCACTGCATCAGGATGTCATCAGGCGTGTTGGGGTCTAGAGACGGCACCAGGGCTTCAGGCCATGTTTCTAGAGCAGCTGCTGTGCATAATAGCTTGGTGCTTGCTGCCATGTCTGGGTCCCTCAGTGCATTCAGTACCTGAGCACGCAAACCCTGCAGCACAATAGCACAATAAGGTTAGATCACACATGAGTAGGCCATCTTCTGTCTTTTAACGGGGATGAACATGAATGCATTCACATGACAACTTCTGCAGAAGCAGTGAGACAACAGAGGCTCATGCAGCAGGGAAGTCACAAGCATTCAATAAATATTCTGGATACTGATAATTAGTGAGTGCCTTGACAAACAAGCTAATCACAGCATCTTGAGGGCAACATCTGGATGATGAGGCAACTGCAGTTCTGGTGTCAGCAAATGATGCACATGAGACTACTCCAGATGGCGCAGCATCTGTGCAACAACAGACTTTAACTGACTCACCGCAGACTTGCCAGTAAGGCGGCAGAGGGCTGCAGCTGTAGCCGACAGGCAGCAGGCCTCAGTCTGGAAGGGGCCTGGGAAGGGCACTTGGCAGGACTGCCTCAAGAAATGCAAGACCTGCTGCAGCAAGCCATTGAGCAAGCCACATGGCTCCAGCCTCTTCACAGCCTTGTCAGGCCCTTGCTGCTGCTGCTGCTGCTGCTGAGGCAGAGACAGACCTGCCGCCTGCTGTAGGCGCTGCAGAGTCTTCTTGTTCTTGCTGCCAGGTGGTCTGCCTCGCCTCTTTACAGAGGGTGTGCCTTTTGCTACAGCCTGAGCCTGAGCTTGAGCCTGAGCTTGAGCGGGAGCCCTAGGCTGAGGCTGAGGCGGAGGGGGAGAGCTGAGTAGGCCATCAAGCTCATTCGCGCAGTGCTGCAGCCACGTGAAGGTGAGCCGTTTGCGAGCTGCGCTTGAGCACCACAGCCTTGCCAGTGGACTGTCTTCCACAGGGGCGCTGGAGTCCTCTGCTTCAGGCTCTGTGTTGAAATCCTGCTCACCATCCTGAGAGGCTTCCCCCAGCCTAGATCGCTTGCTGGCAGGCAGGCTGTGAGCATAGGGCACTGCAGCGCACTCCAGGAAGGAGCACACAAAGGCAGAGATGATGCACTGCAGGGGGCATTGGCTGTGCTGCCAGGCAGAGCAGACGTCCTGAGCTACTGAGGAAACCAACTCGGGCCCAAGCTCCTTGTCACAGTGAGTGATGCGAGCAAGCTGAAGCTCCAGGAAGTCTACAACTGTTGCGTCGCTCTCCTGAATGCCAAACTTGGCCAGATAGGCTTGGGAACCACCAGTGTCAGGTGCCGCCTGTGACTGCTGCTGCTGCTGCTGCTGCAGCTGCCGGGGCTCTGATGGATCTACCCTTTGCTCAGCAGGCTGTTGCTGCTGCTGGTGGTACTGCTGCTGCTGTGGTGGATCAGTCCCTTTTGTGGGTGGGCCCTTGCGCTTCCTGCCAATGTGTGCATTAGCCACCCGGCCTGGATTCAGAGCAATAGTTTTACGCTTCTTCTCCTTGAGGCCATCAGCAGACTCGGTCTCAGCAGGTGGCCTGTTCTGAAGAAGGTGCAGTGGCCTACCGGCCAGCAGGCCACTGCTGAGGCCTTGTGCTCTTGGCTGGGCTTGAGAGGGCAACAGGCGCTGAGCATGCTGTGGCTGATGGTGCGCTGGCTGCATGAGACTGGCTGCTGTGCCAACCACATTGCTCATGCTGTCGCTGCCTGCTCCCAGTGTGTCATGCCGCCCAACATCTTCACCATCCCCTATGCAGCAGCAGTACATGATTGGCTGATGTTTTATCACGCCTGCACTTGACTTTTGCTAGCAGGCAATGATCGGCTGATGTTTTATCACGCCTGCAGTTGACTTTTGTTAGCAGGAACAGGCATGCAGAGAGCAACATGCACTTTGGCTGCTACCCAAATGACAACCTTGTTGCAGCCAGCTCGACATGAGAGTGCACCCTTTGTCTGTAGCAGACAATATGCAGATGCGCACCCACTCACCTTGCACACAAGCCTGTGCCTGACCTGGCTGTGATGTGACCCTCTGTCTCTGAGCAGACTGTGCAATGCGATGTTTGTCACACAGATGCATCTTGGCTTCCTCACCTGCAGTGCTGCCCGCCTGTGGAGTGGATTCACGCGGGGCGAGTGCACCATTGGTTGGTGAGCTGCCGTGACAAGGCCTCCTGATCTCGGCAGGGTCTGGCCTGAAGGCCAGTCTGGGCATGATGTTTGAGCCCTCAGCTGCCACCGGGCTCACTTGCCTCTGTCCTGATGCTGTCTGCTGTGGAGCCTGGATCTGTGCTGACGGCATCACGCCTCCTAGGATGGCAAAAGTGGTCCTCCAGGTTTGCATTTCCGCCAGCCACTTTGCCTGCTGCTCGTGGCTCTCTGCAAGCTGATGGCGCATGCCAGAAAGCTCAGAACGCAGCTGTGCGACATCTCTGCAGACAGACGTGTCAATTCAGCATGTCATTACCGACTAATTAGAAGCAGGTCTTGGACAGGAACAGGAACAAGCTCAAGCCAAGGCAAGAGGTACTAGAAGATGACAAGAGCGTGACAGTCACCTGTCATCGTTTGTGTCACCAGACCGGTCCTGAGTGGACGGCATGCTTTCTGCAAGGTTGCTGCCTCTGACCGACAGGCTCCTTTGAAGTGCCATCTGCTGCCGCAGCTCCTCAACAGCTTGCTGAGCTACAGTGCAGCCTTGGCAAGCTTGCCTGCTGCCACATGGGGCATGAGCACGAGCCTCAGCAGGCTTGCTAGCTTGAGCCTTCAAGCTGGTGATAACCCTCTGATCATCCTGCAACACAGCAGGCCAACCAGCTTTTTCTTTGCCCAATGATCTACCGCATAAGCTGTATGGCTACAACCATGTACCGCATTGTGGACGCAAGGGACAAAAAGTCTTTTGCAGTGATCTAGGGCGGCCTGCTCAACATGTGCATGGCATTTGCAGCTGTAGACAACAGACTAAAGATGATCAGAATTTTGTGGAAGTAAGTGAGAGTGGCAAAGATGGTCTGCATGCTGCTACAAGGGCTTGCTCACCTGCTGTTGATTCTTCACAGTTGTCAAATCAGACTCCAGACTGCACAGCTGCTTTTTCAGGCCATCCAGATTCTGTTCGAGATTCTGGCGCACCATTGCAGACTTTGCGCTGTCTGCTTTGGCTTGCTTGCTAGACTGCTCTGCTTTATCAGCACGCTCCGTAGCCTGTCTCACGTCATGCGCCAGTTGTTTGAGGCTCCTGCATGATGACAGCTACAGTTGGTGACAGCTACAGTTGAAGGTGCGCAAGCCTCTGCACCTCCTTGAGAATCAGTTGCTGGATTGCATTGCAAACATACTATGCACAAGAAGCTGAGAGACCCCGCTAGTTTGCAAGGGTGTTCACCTGTCCTGCTCCTTCACACATCCATCCGCGTCTTGGTGAGCTTTCTCAAGAATTCTGTTACTTGAGCGTAGTGTTTCACACTCTAGAACACGTTGTTTGTGCTTTTCGTCCAGGGACTTGTATCCGGCCAGCAACGGCTGGATGTTCGAACACTTCTCCTGAGTTTGCAACTGCAAAAGCAGACCTTGTGACCTAGCCTTCAAAAGGCTGGCCAGGTCCAGCAGGGAACTTACCAGCTTCTTCTTGAACTTCTCATTCACTGCCTCCTTCCTGCACAACTCCTCTAGCAACTGTTCACGCGTAAAAGTGTCGTACTCAGCCATGTTGCTGAGGCTTGATGCCTGGTTGCAGCTGCATCACAAGCAGCAACTTTGCATCACGCACAACCTGGAGGTCCACACATAAGACAGGGGTCCATGTGTATGCGCTGCATGAACACGACCTACATCGCCCCAGGCATCGCACGAAACAAAGTCACGAAACGCTCGCACGAGGACCGGCTCTCGGACTATCATTATCGCCCTTGCTGTAATGAAGGCGGCGAGCTGTGAATGTCTTGCTTCCTCTTGGGACGCGCAAATTTGCAACTAAGCACTGCACGCCCGCCGTCATGGTTAAGGTGAGGCGGCATTCCATGTATGCGCATGAAGCCTGAAGACGCTAGTTGTCACTTTGCCTTCACTGACTCCGATGTTTACATTTTGAAAGCACTTGAAGTCAAAGCTAAGCCGTCTCTGTGAATGCAGACGGTGGTGATCGATGCCCGCGGGCATATGCTCGGCCGTTTGGCATCCATCCTAGCCAAGCAGATGCTGAACGGACAGCAAGTGGTACGTGCATGTACAACAGCATAACTGCAACACAACAGCCCCTATTCAGCCTGTCAGAGCTATATGTCCCGAGCACATCATGTTACTGCATCAGCGTACTGCAGGTTGTTGTCAGGGCTGAGGAGATCTGCATCTCTGGTGGGCTTGTTAGACAGAAAATGAAGTATGAGAGGTTTCTCAGAAAGAGGATGAACACACAGCCCAGTCACGGACCTATTCACTTCCGTGCTCCCAGCAAAATCTTGTGGAGGACCATCAGAGGGTCAGCACTCTGCTCAGCTGCTTGTGTTACCCCACCACTATGCCAGTTGGTGAATTCCAACTGTTCTTTTTTACCTGCAGTATGGTACCACACAAGACCAAGAGAGGCGCAGCTGCTCTAGACAGATTCAAGGCGTATGAGGGTGTGCCCCCTCCATACGACAAAGTCAAGCGCCTTGTGGTGCCCGATGCACTCAAGGTGCTGAGGTTGCAGCACGGTCACAAATTCTGCAAGCTGGGCGATCTGTCTAACTCGGTGAGCTGCTGCTCACATTTGCAGCTGTTGAGTGCGTGATTCATGACCCCATTCTCTCTGGTATCAGAAGCACTTTCGCTATTGGGACTGCATGCAGCCCTGTTTGAGCTTCCTTTTTACAATTTTGAACAGTGCAAACACTGCTTTCCATGCATTGCGTATTTCGCCTAGGACACACTCATTGCTATGCCTGCTTGCTGGCATGTAGATTATGGTGTTAGCAACTCAGCTCTTGTCCATCTCAGCGTCCCAGATGACACTCACAGTGCAGCCAGTATCAGACCACCACTGTATGTTGCACATGATCAGAGCCACTTTCTACTGAAGCAGATCAGTATGCATTGTGCTTACTCGTTGGCTGGCATTCTGACTTTCGTATTGTTTTTTGCAATTGCAGGTGGGCTGGAAGCACCAGGAAGCTGTCAAGGAGCTGGAAGAGGTCCGCAAGGTCCGCAGTCATGACTACTATGTTGCCAAGCGAAAGCTCAAGGCACTCAAGACCAAGGCAACTGCCACTGTTGAGGGGCAGGCATAGATTGACTTGGACGAAAGTGTCTGTAACTCGGCCATTCCTAAGCTGCAACGCCTTGATAGGCTTTTTCTGCATGCTTACAGTGAGACATTGCATGTTCCAGTCATGGCTCTCTGGGCCTGCATTGCCAGTCTATGTTGCATTCATTAATCATCACCCACCCTCTGGACATATGGACATGCAGCATGTGCAGCACTGCTCAAGTTGGGATGTGTAGTTGTGCCCACTTCACAGCAAACTTGTCCAAAGGGATGTACCTGTTTCAATTTGGCATCAGGCATTCAAGAAGCCTCTGATGCCACTGACTGGATTGTGATCAGGCATGCGTGTGGTCTTTACATCTTGAGGATGTTTTGATGAGGGCACAAAGCCTGATTCTGCCTCCTGCCTTGATGTGACAGATGTGTTGCCATCCTGCATTCGTATATTGCAGTTATGTCACGTTTCACCTCTCATTTGCAACGCATCAGTCCAGGTTTACATAAGCTTTCCAAGCTATGCTGAGCAGGTTCACAGCAGGTTTGATAGAGCCACAATCACAAAGGCAGCGCGCAGTATCAGCAACAGCTCTGGCCTTGCAGATCAGCATGTAGAAACGGCACTGAAGTTCTGTTGAAATGGTCACTTCTTGCTCAAAGATCTCTAAAGTCTGATTTAGCATGCTGGACTGATGCCAACTGAATTGATAGTGCAGTCTAGGGAATTTAATTTTAGATGTATGTGTATGCAGAGAGTTCTCACGAATTGCAGCGCTGCCGCATGAGCGCAATCATTGGATTTCAAAGTTTGTCCGGGCCAACCACAACCATTGGACCAGTAGACTGGACATGTCAAACAAAGGTTGCTAGGTACCTTAAAAAAAGCAATTATGAAAACACTAATGTTCACAGCTGACGCACTTAAAACTTAGACTCAAGGTCATGTCCAGTTTTTACTGCCACCAGGGTGTTCCTGTTTTCTCAAAACCTGCTGTTCCTAATGCTGCTACTGCTCCTCTTCTTGCCAAATTTGCCCAGAATCCCATAGAGCAGTCTGCTGCAGACTGTCTGCATGCATGCTCGCATCCAGGCAGACCTTCGACGTTCTGCACGTTCTGCACGTTCTGCGGCAAGCCGTGCAGTAACACTCCCGCCTGTGTGTGCTTACTGGCCCCTGATCATTGACCAACTTTTGCTTAGGTCGTCAGTAAGCTAAGACTGACCAGACGATCTGCCGCTTGCCGGCGTCAAACCTGTCTGAGTTCGTTCATTGCATTCGCCTTGTCGTGCAGAAGCTCAGCTGTTTGGCTGTTCACAGAGCAATAATGACCGAGGTAATGCAGACTGAAGTGCGACCATGACGCACACACACTTTGTACGCCACAGTGGCTGAGTTTTCTTGCTCTCGCAGTTCTGGAAATCCAATGCGATGTATTGGTGCGACTACTGTAAAGTCTGGATGAACCATAACCCTGCCACAAAAGCTACACACGAAAATGGACTCAAGCACAAAGATATGGTTGCCAAAAGTAAGCAGGCACTGTATCTGCCTGCAGCATCCTGTGCAGCGTGCACATGGCTGAAGAACAGCTTGTGCTGACAGCTTCTCACGTTATGCAAGTGTAGTCTGCATATTAGGCAGTCAGTCTCAAATGAGCATAAATTGCACGCGCAGAGTTGCGACAGATGCGGCAGAAGCAAGATCAAGATAAGAGAGATCTTGTGGAGGCTCAGAGGTCCATGAGTTCCATTGAGGCAAAAGCTCAGCGGCAGTATGAGGCAGATCAGAGGGCAGCTCAGGAATCACTGAAGCAAAGACTTGGTGAGTGGGTGAGTGTACATGCTGCGACCAACCTGCAAGCAAGACAACTGTGCCATGCTGCGCCCAGATACAGGCAGAAGCCACATTTGCATTGCCTGCAACTTGGCACATTGCTTTTGACCTGTATCTGGAGAAAGTCGTGGCTCAGTGCTTTTTCCGCATCCTATAACATTCAGCAAATACAGTTTAGAGCTGCAGCCAGATAAACCATTTGTTTGCATTCTGCCTTATGGGTTGATCTGTGCAACATGGCTTGGAGTGATATATGCTTGCTGCAATTGCAGGTGAAGGACCAGGGCTCAGGATATCATTACAATGCGGTGCATAGATGGTACTACGACACAGCATCTAGTATGTATTATGGAGGAGAGCCACCTACTTGGACCAAGGTTCCAGACATCCCTGCCGATGCTAAGTACGAGGCAATGACAGCGTCAGCAGCTGAAGGTAGCACTGCATGCTCGGCACTGCCTTCATACTTGGCTTTACATCATTGTGATGAAACACAACAGCAACAATGTAGCAGACATATGTTGCTAGGTTTTGCTGGACAGCATCTTGAAACCTGTCAAACGCATGTTGCTGTCCCAGGCAGTTCTATGTCTTGGCTCGCTGTTGCACTATTGCTCTTGAGAGCTTTTGATGGCACGTGTTGTTGCTTTCAGGGACTGGTGCATCAGGCGCATCAACATCAGGGCGACCAGCAGGTGCTCCTCCAGCAGCAAAAAGAAAAGCCCCAAATATACAGCACCCACTTGCAGAAATTGGTGGCTATAAGATGCCAACAGCAGGCAGGATAGGGGGCGCAAAAGGAATTGGGTCTAGCTCGGGTGGTGTGACCAAACGCAAGGGGCAGCCAGAAAGTGCAAAAGCCAGCAAAAGCAGCAAAGCTGTTTCACAGGAAGAGGCAGCTGCCATAGCTGCTCGTGAGGCAGCAAAGAAGCGAGTACAGCAAAGAACTCTGTCAACTTTTGGCTTGGGCTGAAGAGCAATTGATCTCGGTGATGTTGTTGGTGTGTGTTTGAGCATGAAGTACCAAACTAACAAACACCAAGGCCCTTGAAGGCATATTGACAGCAACTCACTCCGACATGTTGGGCCTGGTATGCAGGCCATCACAAATGCTGACATCCAACAGTGACACTTCTGCTTAGTTGCATAAATCTTGTGCCTCAAGGCGTTAGTCCAGAGGCTGTATGAACAAGCATTCCAAGTCACGCCAACAAGCACTGCTTGCACTTATTTATAAATAACCTCATGACGATCATCAGTGCGCACTCACTGATTTGAACATGAGCCAGACAAAACAGTCACAGCCACTCATGTGCAAGAGCACCGTCTGAGGCATGTTCTGCCCCTCAGGAAGTTGTGAAGAGCAGATGCAACACATAAATGTGCTCTGGTCGCGTTAAATGTAACGCCAGGCACAGGTTTTGTTTTGACTCCAGCCCATGGTGCACTTGACCGCGAGGCGGTGTAAGCTCCCTCTCGATGCAGCGTAGCCCATGGGTGCATACATAAGCATCAAGTTGTGAGACAGTTGTAAAACCAGCCGGACACGATGGGGTCACCTGCGATTGTGACAGCACAGTTGCAGGTGCTGCCGCAGACGGTCTTATTCAGTGACGTGGACAGTGAGCAGCAATTGTATACGACAGTCACTGTTAAGGTAAGCCAAATTGCAGTTGCTGTATTGTCGCAACGAGTGGCATTTTTCGTCGAGGCTGCTGCAAAACGCTTTGTGAACACAACTTTGTCCCACCTTCAACAACTTCTTTCCACCCGTTGTAGAATCTGGACAGCCGGCAGCGCTTGCTGCGATGGAAGGCTCCCAAGACAACGCTGTTTCATGTGCAAGGGTTGGCAACTGTGTCCAAGCTTGCACCTGGACTCCAACTCACCTTCAAGGTACCTCCCACCTTTGGAGTACAGTCTTGCAGTTTGAGGGGTACCTGCTGTGAATTCATTGCTCATCAATGCTGCAAATTTGCAGGTGCTGTACAAAGGACCATCTGGCCATGATGCACATGATTCCTTCACACTGATGATGGACAATGGAGCCAAGGTGGAAGTACCTTGTCATGCATTGCAGCCCCGGTCCAAGGTACAAGCATGCCACATGCAATGCCACACAGTCTGTACTTGCGTGAAAGCTTGTTACCACTGCCCATTACATTTATGGCTTTGGCACTCATTTACCAATGTCAAAAAGGTGTCAAAGGTACTATAGCACATCTTGTTTTGCAGACGAGCAATTGTCAGACATGCACTCCTTACAAGGCTGGCATGGTTAGACGCACGTGACTATACAGGGTGAATCTCTCTGTGCCTGGCACTGCAGTTGAGGGTGAAAGGTGACCTGGCCTTGGGCTTTGTAGCTCTCGACTCAGTGGTGCAGCGCTCCCTGCACCTTTCCAACTCAGGACTCAACATCGCCAGCTTCCGAGTTGAAGTAGAGTCCGGCTTACCCATACAAGTCACCCCAGCAGACGGCAAGCTGAACCCCAAGGGAGCCCCAGGCTGTACATGCAGTCTGAAGGTGGAGCTGACAGCTGAGATATCTGGCCCTCTCTCAGGTGAACAATAGCAATGATACAGCATAACATCAATGCTTTGTGGCTCGTAACGAGCTATGTACATGCAGGACAAGTCCTGTCTTGTGTTACAGGTCAGCCCTGCTCATTTTGATGTCTGCCTGGTCATATCACCATAGCCATGCAATTGCATTGATGACATGTTGTCAGGCTGCTGACCCTGAGATGCAGTTTACAGAGTAATCCATTGTGTGATTGTTGTCTCACTTGCAAACCTGGTTGTTGCAGCAACAAGCATCAGTATCAGTCAACACAAGTGCAACATGCAACGCTATGCCAGGCATCTCCTCTGTGCACGCTTAGTCCTGCAACTTCAAAGCTCGTACAAAACCTCATGCAAGCCATTCCTCCGGTACTTTGTGCCATCAGCACACAGCACCTTGAGCCTCATAGCATATGCCCCTAGAGAGGCTACATACATCCAGGACCTCAATGGTCATAGCATCTTGCACTCACCCACACGCAAGTCCCAGCAGCAATCCCCGCAATTTTCACAAAACCTTTTTTTGGCTGCTCAGGCAAGGTCAGCATCTATGCTGAGGATCAGGTGGAGCCAGTGTCGGTTGATTGCACTGCGACGATCGTGTCCAGCACCTTCGAAGTGATGGACAGCCAAGGGGCGGTCATGAGCCAAGTAGACTTTGGAGCCTTGCACTACGGGGACAACAAGCAAGTCAGCTTCAGTGTGCTCAACAATGGGCCCAAGCCGGCTCGCTTCTTTGCTGCCTGTGGCACACCACAGCAGCTGGCAGAAGAAACTGATGCGACTACGCCCAGAGATGATCCCATGACTGCTTTCATACAGGTTTGTAGCCTCTTGCACGTACCTAGCTCATCAGGAGCTGGAAAGCGTTTTAACTGTTGTTATTATTATTGTTGTTGTTGTTGTTGTCATTGTTTTTATTTTCAGCAATGCTACTATTATGTAGCCTCTTGGCAGCTGTTGATTTGGCACACTCTGCTAACCTGTTGCCAAGGTGTGAGCTGATCAACACGTGCTTGAGGCCTTGAATATAACTTTGTCAGGGATCAAGGACAGCCTCCAAGCTAGCAACATGCTACCCACAGGCTCTCTTGCCACATCACGCTACAGCAGAGTAGCAGCAGTAGTCAGAGCCAGGAGCTGGCATGCTTTCTCATCACGACATCAGCACTTGCCGCTGAAATGAATCAGTCATGTCTGCAACCTGACATGCAACCATGCCTAAGTTCATATCAGCCGCAAGTGCTAGTATCGTGATGTGGAAGCGTGACAGCTTCTTGCTTTGACTGATCTTGCTCTTCTGCTGTTGTGTGCTCTGGTCAGAGAGCATGCAGGTGGAGCAGACCCAATTCTGCTTCCAACGCTTGTTTTGGGAGTTTGTCATCCTGAGGTGTAGGTTGCAACATCATCAGGATGTGCGCTGATTCCACACACCTCTGCTTTCAAGCCAGGATGTCTGATCAGTCACAACTGGCTCCACACCCCAGACTGTAAGGTTTCAAATGAAATGAAATTACAGTGGCTATGTGCATGCGCAGGCAGCAAGGGTTCGCAGTCAGCAGATTAACTCAACCGGCACCAAAATCTTTGAGGTGTTGCCGCTGTCTGGTGTGATAGCTCCCTACAGCAGAGCCACACTGACAGCTGTCTTCAAGCCTGTGACAGCTGGCAGGGTCAAGGGCTTCAAGGCAACTGCCCCGCCCTCCGATGAGGCTTTCACTTATGCCTGCCAGCTCAGCTTTGATGGGTACGTCTACTGGTCACATCATTCAACGCTTTATGGATGCAGCAAGATATGCTGCAAGTGATCATTCACAGCAAGTGACTCAAGTCGTCTTTGAAGTGCAGCAACCAATTGGTGTCTGTTTGCACCCACAATATGTCTGTGACAATCCTGTGCTGGACAAGACATGAAACACACAGCTTTCATGTGACATGGGGTGCATCATGCCATGTGACTCAGGGTTCTGCATCACCATGGTGCATCATGTTCCCTGTCTGGTGCCACCAGCTTTCCATCTATCACTCACACACTTGAGTCACACTATGCTTGCAAAGCCACAGACCGTGAAAAGCTTATGCTGGTCTGACCACCTGTGTTGCTTAAGCTCTTTTGGGTGCTTGCATGCTGCAGGAGTGCACAGGAGTTGAAGTGTTCTTTAAAGGGGTTAGCCTTGGAGCCTCGGCTGGCAGTGTCGCACCCACAGCTGTTGTTTGGGGAGGTGGCCAGCCACGACTGGGCCGACCAGAATCTGGTGCTGGCCAACCAGGGGTCCACCCTACCCCTTCAATTTCGCATCCAGCCCTCCCCCTACTTCCACTGCTTGCCTGACCAAGGTGAGTGTGCTACAGTCAAGACAACCCTGACACTCTTTGCAGTGGTGCCCTCGCTCATTCACTGTACAGATGACCCGACAGGGACATGTACAGGGACATGTACAGGGACATGTACAGGGCCATGTACAGGGACATGTATGCTCATTGTCTTGCTTGGGCATCCTGACCCTGACTGCATTTGACCAAATATGACCTGTGAGTGATGTTGGCCCAGCAGGTGTGCATACGCTGCCTTGTCATATGTCTCCTTGCGTGTCTTTGACAGCTTGCGCAAGACTGTGCTGGTCTAGGGACATAAAGCTGTTGTGTGTGTGAGGGCTGAGGGCAACTCCTTGTGCCTGTGGAGCTGCATACAGCCTAGGTCTATAGCTGGCACTGTGTAACTACTTTTTACCCTCCCCAAGTTCCTGATAACAGTGCCTGACAAAAGATGCAGGAGCTTGAAGTGCAAGAGGCATGGTCACTTGTGTCGTAGAGAGGCTCATGGCTCATGACTCATGGCTCATTGCTGTGTGTATGTGCAGGTAGCATGGCACCAGGTGCCAATTGCCCTCTGGTGGTCAGATTCTGCCCTAAAGCCCTGGGGCAGCACCAGGCCAGTCTGTCTGTGCAAGTGTTGTCTGAGCACACCAACAAGGTCATCGCTGAGGTGCCCTTCAAGGCCTTGGGGCTTTGTCGGCAGTTGGGGGAGCACTGTGGGGGTACCCTCCCTGGGGGTCCCCTGGCCCTGCCAGAGACCTTTGCAAAGCCCAGGCAGTTTGTTGACCCAGACAAGGTATTTGTCCTTTTTCTATGTCTATAACTATGGCTGCCATGGGAAGAGTGTGATGTACAGAACGGAGCAATGGGCGATTGCCAGTATCATGACATGCAGTATCATGACATGCAGTATCATGACATGCAGTATCAAATCTTTGAGCATGCCTTTGAGCTACTTAAGTCAACCTTGATTCAGTCAATTTCTGAGCTAGTTCTTTGCTTGTCGTTGCCTGTGGCTGAACTGCACATCTGTGCAAGCAGTAACAGAAGCCTCACCAGCAACTTCTTGCAGATCAACATGCTTCCCGCATGTTTAGCACAGCCACACACATGTGGCAATGTTGAGAGGGTATATAAATAATACCATTAAAGTCAAACAAGATATATATCCATCAATATTTACTGTTTTATTCAATGAACAATTTACATTATTCATTCACTTTTTCACCCAAACAGATACATTGATAATTACTCATGATAGTAGTAACACAATAGCATCAAGGTGCATTGAGCAGATTTGCGTTCAGCCGTGTCCAGCAGTGTGTTGTTTCATTACTCTGTTGTGTATCACTGTGTTGTTCTACTGTTCTCTAATTTATCAACATGTTGTGCCAACACAGGCCATGACGCAAACCTTCAGCAAGGGGAACCCCTTCAAGCGGCCTGCAGTATGGGAGCAGCCAGATATTTTACGCCAGTTCCAGGACCATGTGCTGGAGACTACCAAGAACGCCTTCAGCTTAGAGGACACCAAGCGACACGTGGCGCATAACAGCAGCTATGTCAGCTTCATGCGGAAGGGCAGGACTGCCAAGGAGCAGGCTGACGCCACCAGAAACGAGACTGATGACAATGTCAATTTGGGCATGCACCCTTACAGGTATGGCAACAGAATGCCGGCAATGTCCATTTGGAATTGGATTATGATTATTATTATTTAGTCGTGATAGGCCTATTGTACAAGGCATAACCGGATGGCTGCCCGCCTAGATGTACAAATCTTGCTGAGACTAAGGCCCTACCCCATGAGGGGGCATTGGCTCGTGAGATTTGGGCATGGATCCCCACAGGCACAGCAATGAAATGCAGGCAGTGTACGAATCGCATGTCATGCAACATGCAGAATGCCATCAGAATTTGCCTGTGCTCTCACTTACAAGTCTCTAGCAACTACGAACACTGAGCAACAAGGCGAGGGCTACAACCCCATAAGTCAGGCCAGCTGTGGGCAATTGGCACACTGACTGCCTCTAATGCAGGGGTATGGTGGGGCCTGAGAGGGGTCTGCGGCCTGGGAAGGACCCCTTGTGGCTGGACATGGCGGCTGTGCACACACGGCCCGCCAACCGGCCCGACATCCCTGCTGATGCTGTGGATGCCATTCCCATGTTCAAGGACAAGCCCGCATCTGATGAAGAGCAAGAGCAATGCAGCCGCCAACTCACTGCACAGGTTTGCACCTCTTTGTGGCTATATGCCCATCACTGTGACTGTGACTGCTGCTGTTTGGTTGTGTTATTGCAGGTTGAGTTGACCAGCAATGCTTTGCTCATGAAGGTCTTGACTTGCTACCCCGCGCCCAATTCACTGCACAGATTCACACTTTACAGTTGCTATTTGGATGTTGATGTCTGGTTGCTGCAGTCTGCATGCACTTGCTCAGAGTTGCAGCTACACTTTGATCAATGTAACTGCTGCTGTTTGGTTGTGCTGTTTTGCTAATTCTGAACAGGAGTTTGACACCTTTTGATGCATGCAACGTACCTGACCTGTTCCTATGGCTTGTGAGACCGTCACAGGTCACATCACGTGCTGTGGAAAAAAAGGTTGCAGGTGGTTCATGTGTGGCCATGCATGCTTTCCCTGTATCACGGCCTGACTTGCGAAGCCAGTCATGACATGCTGCAGCATGATCTGACAACTACACCACATAGCCAGGAAACGATAGCCTGCCATGTCATACCGTACAGCCACCATGCCTGACACCTCACTGATGACACACACAGTCTTCATAGGCAGATGGTGCTTATATCAGGACTGTCTGTGTATGACATGGGCTGCAACACACCACAAACGTCTGCCGCAGCCACACAGCATCTCTCAAGTCAAATCAGGCACCAGGCTGATCGGAGCTTACTGTTTGAATGACAGCAGCCATGCCATGTGTGTTCGTGGTGGTGATGCAGGCAGTCTCCCAAGTGGCTGTCGGTCCTCGTTTGCTGGACTTTGGCAAAGTGAGCGCTGCCTCCAGGAATGTGCGCTACCTGGCAGTCAGCAACCCCCTGCTGCACAGCATCCATGTGGTTCTGGCGCTAGCCCACCTGCCAGAGCTGAACACCACTGAGCCTGTCAGCCAGGTCAGCATCCCACATGCCCCACTGTCTCAGCAGCAGAAAGCACTGTATGCATTGCCTGCTGGGGTCAAGTCTTAGTGCAGCATCCACTGTGTGCCTTGCTTGCTGGGATAGTGTCTCGGTGCAGCATTCACTGTTTGCATTGCTTGCTGGGGTTGTGTCTCGGTGCAGCAATCACTGTTTGCACTGCTTGCTGGGGCGGTGTCCGTGCTGCAGAAATCACGGTGTGCCTTGCTTGCTAGGGTAGTGTCTATGCTGCAGAATTCACTGTGTGCCTTGCTTGCTGGGGTAGTGTCTATGTCAGCAAAATCACTGTGTGCCTCACTTGCTGGAGTAGGGCTTGGTGCAGCCATCCCATTGCATTGCTCACTGGGGTGATATTGTAGCAGAATTTGGAATGCCAATGAACTCAGCAAGCGTTGTGTGCAAGCTGGTGCAGCACTGATTGACATGCAGCCTGTATGCAAGGCAACAAGATTCCTGGCACCTCCATGGGTATTATGAAGTCATGATGCCGTACAAATTTCAAAGACCAAACAAGCAGGTTTCACCAGCAATTGTGTGGGTACAGGTTATTCCTGCTGGAAGCACAGCCAAGTTTCCAGTTGTCTTTTCCGATTCCCGCGTGCAGCACTTCCAGCAGACCGTGGAGTATGTTGTCAATGGCTGCCATATCTTCACCTTTCAGGTACTGCACAGCCCATCTAGATCTGCGTTGCCCTGTCTTGCGCTGTTGCGCTTACTTTCAATTGCACTGTCTATATTGAAGTGTTGCACTTTCTACATCCAGCTGCATATTGGTCTCTTGCACTGCTTTGCAACATGCATGTTCTTTGTGCTAGGCACACTGAACGCCGACCAATTTCACGGCCCAACAACTCCCAGTCGGCTCAAATGATCAAGCCACGCCACGTGCAGCTCAACCGAAAGCACAATAGGCATTGCGTCATCAAGTTTCTTGCCTGCACGCATTTGCAGCATGATGTGGTAATGTCCAAGCTTCTGCACATACTTATGCACGACACACTGCACCTGCATGCCACTGGTAGACAGAGCTGCACAACTTTGGTCCACAACTCTTGCATGGGCCAGACAATACCGTACAAAAGTGAGTGAGTGAATGGATGGTGGGTGAAGGTGCGAGCCAGTGTGGTGGCTGTGACGCTGGACCTGACAGAGGAGGAGCTCTTCTTCCAGTTTGGCATGGACAACTGGAGTGCATATGTCGATCAGGTCACCCCCTGCTTCCCTCAACTGCCTCTCAATGCCTTGCTGCTCCCAGACTTGGAACCAATGCATGCATGAATGTCAGAACACAAGATGTGTGTCGTGCTGCTGGCAAAGCTAGATTTGTTGCATGTTGATGCCAGAAAACCCACGTGGCAAAACTTTATTTGCACTGAAGCCGTAACACTGTGGACGGCAATGCTGATATGTGATTGTGTGCCAGACATGCTTGTCACTTCACAATTCATGTGCAGCTGACAAGCATTTGAGCACTACTTGCAGTTGCATGCTGCCAGGCTTGAAAAGAGCTCAGTGCCTGCATGCAAAGCCTTGGCTTGAAGCAAATAGGCAGAGAGTGCTGTTGTGGATGGTGATACTGACAACTCCTTCCTCATAGGTGTTCATGCTCAGCAATTCACAACCCTTTCCTGCCAGCTACAAGTGGGTGCTGGCAGAGGGGGCTGACCCGTCTGTCTGGAGTGTGACCCCAGCCTCAGGTCAGCTGGGCGGCCCCAGCACTGAGGAGGTCACAGTACGCTGGAACCCCAAGCCCAATGCACCCCCAGGGGAGACTGAGGTCAGTCCTGGCCCCCTCTCACCCACCCCCCTTTGCAACGTTGCACTCACTGTGACCCCACCCCCCTCCCTCTCCCCTTTCCGCCGATCCCCAGTCTTCTCCTCCTTTGTTGAAAGGCTATAGTTCGGTCTGTAGTTGTTGCACCTGGCTTGTGATGTTGCCTGTGTGCAATTGAAGCACATGTAAAGAGGATAGTCAGCCAGCCTATCACCAGTGAACAAAGGCTCACTCTCAGCCGACATGTCCATACTCTTGCTGCCGATGACCGCCCAGTAAGGGGCGCTGTGTGGTTGACAGCAGGGCGTCTTTCATCACAGCGCCACTTTACTGCTTACAAAGCTCCTGGATCCATGAGTGCTCACAGCCCTTGGGGTATGCACACTGTGTGTTCAACAAATGCCTACTTGCTTACTTCTTTGTCGAGTTGCTTTGAATCCTTGCATGGCAAACTGCTCAGTGCCAGCTGACCTTGACCAGCATAAGTTGAGTCAGCATCACAAATCACAGTCCAGTCAGCGCATTTCCGCCCCGCGGTAGGTTGCTCAGCAGCCTCGCTGCAGGCTTGTGACATTGTCAGCTGCAACCTGTGGGGCTGGTATTGTCACAGTTCAAGCAACGAAGCACATGCCTGTTCAGCAGTCAAATATGCTCTCAAGCTAGGACGTTTGATCAGTCACAAATGGCTCACGCCCCACATTGTAATACTGCAACGAGGGAAAGGGAAGAAGGAGAATAATATCAAGTACAGCAGTCACCAGTGCTTTAGGACGTCCGATCAGTCACAATTTGCTTAACAACCTAGACTCAAAGAAACTACAAGGGGAAAGGGGACAAGCAGAACCACATGAAACACTGAGTGAGTAAAGTGAGTGTGTGTGTGATGGGGTGCAGAGCAGTATGAGGTTGGAGGTGGTGGGGGGTGACAATGTGGTGAGGCAGGTGCGCCTAAAGGCCCTGCTCCCTGAGGGCAAGCTGGTGTTCTCCAGCAAGGCCCTGGATCTGGGGGGCATCCCCGTGGGGGTACCCCAGACATCCCTGGTCACCCTCAAGAACACCGGCCTGCATGATGCCATGTTCCAGGTCAGCCATCAGACTTGCTCTTTGCAGCGTACACCAGTTATCCCACTCTTTCAGCACTGACACAAAAGCACATTCTGGGAACTGTTTGCCACTTGACACGAAAGCATAGTGTGGCAACTCTGTGCGACTGACACACAAGCAGTTGCAAGCCCACAGTTGGCCTAAAGTCAAACCTGCCATGTAGGATCACAACTTGCATGCTGTATCGTGTGGCCTCTGTCAGCCACAGATCCATGCTTCTGCTGCATATGCGCATTTATGTTTTTACTGGCATGAGGGGCACGGAAAGCCTTTGATGAGTAAAGTAGACGAGGGGCAGTGAGGAGACATTCAGATGAGGGTCACTGGGGTCAGGGTGGGGGGCACTGGAAAAGCTGAATTGTAGTCTTGTAATGTCATCTAGTTGAGTGAAGAGGTGAGGTGAGGGGTACCCATGGGGTATGCAGGTGGGGCCGAGTGATTTGGTGCGGTGCAACCCTGACAGAGGCAGAGTGGCTCAAGGAGGCACCTTGGACATGGAGCTCACCCTCAGCTGCATGGAGCCCCAGAGCGTCAACACCCAGGTCCTCGCCCCGCACTCCTGCACTGCAGGCTGTTTGTTTGTGTCAGCCTTTGTCTGTTTTGTTTTCTGACAAATCACTGCAGTTTAGTCATGTGGGCTAGCTGGTCCCCACCGGCTGACTGACTGACCAATTATGCTGCTAGCATGTGCAATTCACACTCACTGGTGCCCTGCTCATCATAGGCCTGTTGTATCTGTGCCACTTCATGGTTGGCCTCGTGTCACAACTCCAACATGACGCCTTTGCCTGGCTGTTTGTCGCTTGGTGCGCATACAGATCTAGCAGTGCTACTTAGCAAATGCTGTCAGGCAGCTTTGACAGTTCTTGGCCCTCCAAACGTCCTCACTGCAACATCTGAGGCTTAAACATGACATCCCATTCACTCTTCCAACACCGGTACAACACAGCAGCAGTGTGCAAGACCAGTGTGCTGGGGTTGATCAGCTCTTTTCAATCCCAAAACGTCTATTTCAACTCAGAAACGTGATCCCCAGGTGTTGGTGGAGGTGCGCGGAGGCAAGCCAGTGAAGTTGGTGATCAAGGGGGAGGCAGTTCTGCCTGCAGTGGACATCCAGGAGAGCCACCTAGACTTTGGGGAGGTGTACACGGGGGTCACCGCCCGCATCCCCATCACCATCATCAACACCACACCTGTCCTGGCCGGTATGTTCCAACCCTGCTGCTGCATGCTGCTGTGTGCCAAAGGCTATCTACAGATGTTGTTGATAATCACTGTGGTCATCGTCGTCAGTGTTGCTGTTGCTGCTGCTGATGCTGCTGCCGCCGTTGCTGTTGTTGCTGTTGCTGTTGCCATATACAATAGATCATAACCTCTAACAACAGAAGCAGTCCCTGTTCAAGTAGCTGCTGCCGATGCTGCTGCTAATGGCACTGCCACTCCTGCCACTGTTGAGTGAAGGACCAGCCTCGCACAGCTGCCACTGCCTGTCTTGACATCCAGATCCACAGTTTTTTTGGCAAGCAATATCACTGCATGCCCTCTTCTTTTGAACACTCAGCCTTTGAATTGTACAGACTGCTATGATGGTGATGATGCTGCATGAAGCTGATCTTAAACCTGGACCTGATGACGTGCGTCGCTCCCACGCAATCCAGCTGCTGCTGTGTACAACTCACACCTCAATGTGCTGAAGGTATCTAGCAAGAAAGACAAGAAACAAGTGAGCATGACAGGAGCCTCCTGAGGCGCCAACCCGGAGCCTGAAGCTATGTGTTGTGCTTGTAAGAGGGAGATGTTGAAATAATGTTGATGACTTATAGGGATGTCAGTGGACTTGCAAGCACAGCCCAGCTTCAGTCTGGATCTGCCCAAGGAGAACTGGTCCCCAGACGAGTATGAGGACTGCCCCTTGGTGCGCCTAGGAAGAAGAGGATCAGCTGGCAGCTCCAGATCTTCTCGCAGAAACAAGTGAGAGACATTATGCCCATCAGGGGTTTGCTGCTCATAGTGCTGCTTATATGTGCCAGTCCTGCTCAATTGTTACTGCTGCTGCTGCTGCTGTGCACACTCTCATTGCTGCATGAAGCACTCTCATTGCTGCATGAAGCACTCTCAATGCTGCATGAAGCAGAACCTGAATGGATGAGGTGATGTGCGTCAGGGTGACTGAGGCTGAGGAGCTGAGTCGGCTGATTGAGGGGGCGCGGTATCAGCTCAAGCTGCTGCCCAACAAGTCTCTCACCCTGTGGCTGCTCTTCACAGCACGCAAGGAGGCCACCTACAACTTTGACCTGCCCATCTCACTCCTGGGCTATGGCTTCTCTGTGGCAGGTATGCCACGCTCCACTCAAGTGCTTGCTGACTCACCTGCTGTAGCATCTACAGTGTCATGTGCAGTTCAAGTCTTGATGCATGCTTCTTCACATATAACCCCCCCTTGGGTCATTTTGTCCCTGTGGCATGTAACCCTCTCTGTACACAATGATGTATAATCTGTGTACATACAACATGCATATATTGTATAGTGGTATACTGTTCATGCCATATCATGCGGTCTTACAAGCCAATCCTTTCAAGCCAAGAGGGTGACTGCCTGGTGGTGTGCAGGCGTGTCTGCTGTCAACAGGACCATAACTGCAAGAGCAGTGGAGGCTCGCCTCAGCCTGTCCAAGACCATGCTGGACTTTGGCAGCCAGATTGTGCTGAGGTCCAACCAGGTGAAGCCACCGTACAGCTTGGATGTGTTGCTGACCAGCAATGAGGAGGGAGACATTGCCTGGCAGATGGGGCTACCCTCCTGCGAGGGCCTGGAGGGGTGTGGGGGGGTCTTTGCCATGGAGCCCAACAGTGGCACCTTAGCCAAGGCGGGTCTCTCTGATCTGTTTGAGACACATTAGCACGCATGCATGAACAAATAAGCGTGTTTCATTGCCACAGTATTGATCAGCCGCCTTAGCAGGAAGCTGTTGTGGAGTCTTTCATAATGTGGGACATGGCAGTGAGAATTGCCAAGTCTCTATTATGGAGGCAACGTCTATTGATCATCTGGATGGAGTACCGAGGATAGATTTTTGGCATCTTCCTTGCACTGTCACACTCTGAGGTGGTGTGCTAGCACTGGTCATTGCTGGTGAGAACACATCCTATCAGCTGCATGCAAACAAAGCACTTTTCTGCTTGCCTTTCCAAGCGGATGACTCATACTTACTGATTGCAGAATGCAAGGTGTCTGGTCAAGGTCAAGTTCAGCCCCAAGGACAGCCGTATCTATGAGGCTAAGGTGCCCCTGTTCCTTGGGGGCAACACGGCACAGCCCTACTACCTGGTGGATGTGAGGGGCGAGGGGCAGTACCCCCGCCTCAAGTTTGACACGAAGGAGTGCATCATGCCACCTGTGCCTCTGGGCTTCACCTCTAGGGCTCAGTTCTACGTCATCAGCCAAGGCTACGACAACCTGCAGCTTAAGGTGTACAACACACCTTCCCAATCAACAGCAAGCTCACATATGGCTGAGGCCTTTGGCTCTGCAACATCATACTGTTCCTCCTCTGCCCTTGACATGGTGTTATTTGTCTTGTGCAGACTCATTAGAGATTGACTGTTGCATGGCGTACTTTCCTGCGTGTTTCAAGGCTGCCCAGCTGTTGACTCAATTCTAGAGCAGTCACAGCATGTCAGGCTTTGACTCAAAGAACTGACTGCATGATGAGCATGAATGAAACGCCCATGTGCACTTGCTGAACAGCTGGCAGCTGGCAGATAGTCATGAATGTGGTTTTACGTATAGATTCGGCCGCCGCCTGATGAGCAGCATCTGCCTCTGACCTTTGACTTCCCAGAGGGCAGCTTGATAGGCATTGCCAAGGAAAAGCTGCCAGTCAACGTGAGCTTCACAGGCAGCCGCCCCACTAGCTTCACTGCCAACGTGGTGTTCCTTGATGAAGAGGGGAAGAGGTTCAGCCTGCCTATCACTGGCACCACTGACGCCTCCCTGCTCACTACCAAACCCTTCATGGATGTGCGTGCTCCCTTTCTGCCTTCTGCCTTGCCCTGCTCTGCCTTCTTCTGAGCCCCTTGTGCTGCCTGCTATTGTGTCCCCTGTTCTGCCTTCTATTGTGCCCTTGTACTGCCTTCTGCTGTGCCCTATGCTGCCTTTTGCTGTGCCCCCTATGCT
>JAABUP010001702.1_pt1 | contig 45499 bp, 40 predicted proteins | sample 5559201 | NCBI WGS metagenome assembly JAABUP01 (sample SAMN10711887, study PRJNA513373) | rock metagenome | isolation source: Antarctica rocks | place: Antarctica
TTCAGTCAACTGTGTAAGTATCAGAACTGCACACTGACATTGTTGTCTGACATGTTCACATTCAATTTAACAACAATTTGTTGTAGTCAAGGTCTGAATTTCACTCTTTTTTCTTCAAATCTGAGTGGGTCAAAAAGACACTGCTTTAAGTGTCAATTTACACTCATTACTGCAATGAGCTGCTTTAAAGTGAGACTGTTCATACAATTAACTGATTTTTAAGAAGAAGAAAATGTTGCAACAGCTGATGTAGTTAGTGTGAGATTGTCTCAATTCATCACAAAGATGTAAAGAAGATTCATATAAGTCTTCATGTTCTGCATGTTCTTTTCTGTATAACTCTTCATGTTGCATAGTTTTGTCATAAGTATTTGAGCTCAAGAAGAAATCTTGTCAGAAACAATCTTCACTTCATCTGTCATAAAGGTTTCTGCACTCATTCTGCACTGATTTTAACAATTATATAACAAGGTCTTTAGTGTAGGTCAGATTTAAATGAGAATAGTATTTTAATGTCATGAGTTTGCAATGAGACTGATGCTCAATTGATAATTTTTAAATACAAGAAGAATATTATGAAGAGAAAAGAAAAGCTTTGAACAAAAGTGAGAAGATAATGTGCTTTAGTCTTAGAGTCTTAGTAAGCAACTAGATCATAAGACCTTAGTATGAGTTCAACTCATGATACTTTAAACAAGACTTTGAAGCTGAATCAGAAGCTGTCAATTGTAAATCTTCTGAACAGTATCTGACATTAAGTAATAAAGCAAAGAGAAAGTCATTTAACAGCAATGACTAAGTGTATAAAAGAGGGTGCTCAATACATTAGCTTTGTGACTATAAAGGTTTAAAAGAAACAGAAATGAGCACAGAGTAATAGAGTAAGTTTTCTTTTATTAATTAAGCAAATACTAATGAGTCTATAGATGCAATTATCCTCTTCTTCTGAAGAGTGTGTGATACAGTCTGACAACAGTGTTCATCTTGTTAACTTAACAGCAAACACTTGCACCTGCTGTCAGTATTAAGTTAACAGCATTTCATGTGATTATGTCATGATCTGCATCTTCACTCAAGATTTGACCTTGAAGCCTTTTCTTTCTCAAGCTCTGTTCATCAAGACCTAAGCAGTAATCTTTGCTGTTGTTCTTTTTTCTGTCAACATTACTCATCTCACTTCAGCATTTAATGATCTGTGCAACTTCTTAGTCATTTGAGTATTTTGTGAACAATCAAAGAAGAAACAAATACAATGAGAAAATGTCTGAGCACCTTAAGAACTACAACAAAAGAACATGAGATCAGTGACTGCATCAGTGAAGCATTTACTTCATCAGTGTGACATGTGTGATGAGTCAAATCACAATGTCATCACTTGTTAAAGACCTCATCAGTAAGACAATAACAGTGAAGACAGAAAAGACAGTAAGAACAGTAAAACAATGAGGTCTAGAGGTGATGAGGTGATGACAGTGAGTTTAGCAGTAGTCACAATATACATATAGAACATAGTATTCTTTATTAGACTTTACAGGGTATAATATTCTTTTATTAAAGTTTGCAGGCTATTCTGTTCTTTTACCCTATATATAATGTATTACTAATATATTACTAATTCATTACTAATTGATTAAAACTTAAGTAAGGTTAGTGGTTAGAATTAAAGTAATTAGAGTTAGGTTAGGTGATTAGGGATAGTCTGTAATATATTATAAATGCGTTACTAATCTATTAGGAATTAATATATTAGTAATGTATTACTCATTTTAGACCTCGGTTGGTCTTCTTATTTTTTGAAAGTTCCGTTGGTCTCCCGGGAAACCCTGTCAAGACCAACGGAGGTTTCCATGAGACCAAACGACCTGTAAGGTCCGGACCCTCACTGAAAGCAAGATGAACTCTATGTATCAAAGCTCTAAATAACACAACAAAAACCCGCAACAGGAGATTGAGCGGTACCAAATGTTTTCTCACCGGCGATATTGACCAATCTAGACCACTTCTTCGACTGAAATTATCAGGTAAGGAAGAGGATGTGCAGATGTGCATCGTTCCTCCTTGCATACCTTCCTTTAATGATAGTTGCTACGTTTCTGGTCTTAGTATTTAGTCTTCGGCATCTATACAAGAGAAATCCCAGAGCTTGTGAGGTTTACAATCAATTTTTCCTCACATTGTATCGGCAACTTGCTTGGCTACTATTATGACTTTGCCGACTTCTTCGTTCATGTTTAACTTGTAGATCGTCAGGAGTACCATCGAGAGTTGGGGGCCCGTTTCAAACATGCAGGATCTGTGCAGAGGCTCGACTGCGATGCTGCAACATTTCGCTTGTCGAGTCTGTCCATTCGCTACCTACCTACCAAGCCGCTGAGTTGCGTCGTACAGACTGTCCGCAGGACCTTGTATGTTGAAAGGAGGTACTTAAGGGACGAGAGGTCTCCCTACTCCTAACATTTTGCAACTACTCGAGCTTCTATCACCCGAAGCAAAAAGCAGCGCTCAAGATCGACTATATAGACATTTCTTGAAAGTCCTGCAAAGACTTTACGTATCATGCGCTCACCATTATCTGCCACATTGCTCGCGCTCATACTGCCTATGAATGCCTTAGCACAGGCCACCAGCACCATTTCCGACCTCGGAATCCTGCAACTAATGACGCCTACCATGCATGCTTATCAATTCCCTACGGCAGCGGTACAATACTCCCCTTTAAGACACATGTCATCTCTTCTAATCGATCATTAGCTTGAAGCGCTCTCCACTGACGCTGCGAGCTTCTACTCGAGCTATACCGACGTCGATACTTTCAATATTGCGTCAGCTGAAGCCTTAGCCGGAGCATCCGCTGCTACGATACCTGGCGTCGGCGTCAGCCTTGCCGCAGATATACCCGTCCTAGTCACCATCTACCTTGATGCCCAGACTTCCTTATTGGACGATCCGACTGCTTATCTGAGCCGCCTAGGCGCGTCGGCATCACCCTGGCAGTTCTCATCAACCCTAATGTCACAAGCGAGCGGCTTGCTCCTCGGCTACGAGTCGATTGTGAGTCGTGACCTTCTGAACGCTACGGTCAGTCAGGCAACTGTTACTCCGGGTATGAGTATAAGCGTAGGCCGGGCTGCGGCTACTACGGGAACGACAGCCACTATCACGGGTCGAATTTCGGGTACACCTGGAGCGACAGCTGCTACACAGGCCACATCTACTTCAAAGGCGATTGGCGTACCAGCTGCTACTGGGAACCCGCAGCTGGTCTTTGGTGCTGCCGCTGCTGTGGCTGGTATGCTTGGTATGATCATGCTATAGGAGATAACGCTGGCTTAAGGTCAAACATTTCGAGCATCAAGTTGTACGGATCTGGTGGACGTAATGGTGGCCAATTTGGAAATATTGCATTTGCGCACGGGAGCTGTAGTTGGATACTAGCTCTCCGGTGTTGTGGCGCTCGAGGTCGACTTTAGAGAAAGGCCGCTTGAACGTGTAAGGAGAAAGGGGACAAAGGTATTATTGTCTACCGGACGCTCTTTTCTTATGTAACAATGGGGCGGGTCCCGGCCACTGCGATAGAGGTTGAGTTCTTTGTATCAACGATATCAGCGTAGTTGATTATGAAAAGAAGTAATTATAGAGACGGTCATTTTCTTGCATTGAAATGTGACAGCGGTATGCCGCACCCTTGTACCCTGCAAGGACATTTGGGGCTGACCGATGAGGGATCATGATTAGTTACACACCACACACGCAAACTTGAAGGCAAGGGTCGGACCGCTGGATACTCACTCCCGGTGCTGGTTGCATGCAATAGTACCAAAGGCACAATTGATCGTTCCCTGGTCTTGATGGTCTGAGTTGGCTGTGCCGCTCACCCAACTACGGCCTTCAACACGATGACTTCTCAGCTATGGTCGTCCCCGCTCCTCCACCCCTTCCTACCGTCGTTCATCACAAACCTTTGGAGTCAAAAAACTTGTCTGCTGCAGCATCACACTGACGACACAACTTAAGTCCAGACCATGCCAGCTTCTGATGGTCCACCTGTTACGGTCGCGCAGGCGGCAGCGTTAGACCCACATGCCCCAATACAACCGAATACCGACGATTCCAGTGACGTGGACTCCGCATTGGGAGGGTCTAGCGTTGAGAGCGACACAACTTCCCTCGCCTCCAGTGTGCTCAACTACAAGTACGAGAACGGCCGTCGCTATCATAGCTATCGCGAGGGCAAGTACGTGCTACCCAACGATGAGCAGGAGCAAGAACGTCAAGATATCCTCCATCATGTTCGCGTGCTCACCCTTGATGGCAAGCTTTTCCGCAGCCCTATCTCGTCAAACCCCCACCATGTGCTTGATCTCGGCACAGGGACTGGAATATGGGCTATTGACTTCGCCGACGAGTTCCCGAGCGCGCAGGTCATTGGAACTGATCTCAGTCCCATCCAACCCAGCTGGATTCCACCCAACCTGACTTTCATAGTGGACGACATCGAAGCTGACTGGCTAGAAGACTGGTCCCATCGATACGACTACATCCATGGTCGAGATCTCGGCGGCAGTGTCTCTGACTGGTCTAAGCTCTACTCGCAGGCCTTCAGGTGCCTCAAGCCAGGCGGTTGGATCGAGATGCAAGAATTCGAAGTGTGGATCATGTCGGATGACGATACGTTGAAGAAGGCGCCAAGTTTGATCCAGCTGCAGGAGCTGATTGATGAGGCAAGCACAAAACTTGGGAAGCAGATGAATGTCGCCAATGAGCAGAAGCAAAGATTGATCAATGCCGGCTTCGAGGATGTGACAGATGATGTCTACAAAGTTCTGTCTGTCTGGTCCTGAGTAACGGTACAGATGCTAACAAATCCGGTAGATCCCTATTTCCCCATGGCCGAAAGACAAGAAGCTCCGACAGCTTGGCCTCTACACTGGCGAAACTTTCATGGCCGCTTGCGAGTCTTACAGCCTTGCTCTTCTCACCCGTGTGCTGGGCTGGGAGGTACAGGAGGTACAAGTTCTAATCGCGAATACTCGGAAGGAATTGAAGAATCGGGGTGTCCACGCATATTGCAACATGCATTTCATTTACGGACGGAAGCCCAAATCTGACTAGCAAATCGTCATCCCCCGTCTAATCTTTCCTTGTATGATGGCTTTTCACGATGAGTACATAACATGCCTTTCTTCTGTAGATACAGGTTGGGGACAAGCCTAGCTGAATCGACCGTCATGGAACGGACGATGAGAAAAACACGAACTTGAAGAATAAGGTCAGCAATTTCCTGAGATCACAGAGTTATTTCGATGGCAATGAATTTCTTAGTCTCGAAACATCCAGCTGAGTGCAGATGACGAGGTTCAGAGTGGCAGGGGGTCACATCTGACACATTACCATCAGGGGCTGCTAAACCGTATGGCGTAGCTGATATATGCATAGTGTGAACAACTGTAGCCGGAAGCTGTGAAGCCTTAGGTACAGGTGATAGAAGCAACTTCCGCTCACATTCTAGAACAGAAGCAGTGTTTGGTAGTGATTTGGGGAAGACATATGTTTGTATTTCAAAATTAAATCAAAACACTCAGAACTTCTAAACAATTGGTCTAAAAGTCATGCATCTTAGTTTCAGTGATTTTTAAAATCCTTTGAATGAGTTAAATAAGTGTAAAGTTGCAGCATGGTCAAATTGTTGAGAATAAGAATCACATACAAATAAAGTGAAAAAAATCATGAGTTTTGAGCCTATTTGACACAGATTACACACTGATCATTATCTCATTGATTTAGAAGCTGATGAGCTATATGGAAAATTTCTATGCTCCATTCCACTTGTCTAATGACTGATTTTCAGAACACTGTTATGTCTAGGTTCTTGATCAATTCCTGATCGAAAACAGTCACTTTTCATCGGCTATTTATCCTGACGCACAAGTTATCTTACCCGAACTAGGCTTTCTGACATGGAAGATATACGTTGAGCATGATGCTTGATAGAGATAGAGATAGACCGAGAAAGTTGGCCTGAGGATACTACTTTACGACGCAATTGACATTCAGAAAAGCGAGTCGGAAAAGAAGCAAAGAGGTGATGAATAGGCGACTCGGATCACTGCCGGCAAGCTGCTTGCTCAAAACTCAATCCCGGGGCCAAGCAGAAGGGGTATTGCATCATCATGACTTATCTACAAAAGTCTTACAAAACCTCCGCTCCTAGGAGTACACAGATAGCCAAGCCCCACAACCCAAAGCCCAACCCTGACGGCACATCCACCATCCTCTTCGCGCCTCCCGGATATGCCTGTACGCCCGTCACCGACGCCGTCGTCGGGGGTCCCCCTATAGGTCCCAGTCCCGATAATATCACGTCTCCAAGTCCACTGGTACCACTTACAGTTTCTAAAGGAATTGTACTTTCTCCAATGACACCACCGTCCCCTGAATCGTAAGGTCCGTTCCACCTTCCACCAACGTTGTTCCGGCGATGGGAAAAGCAGTAGGGTTTGCAGTGAAATTCTCGCCACCAACAGTGAACACTTCTGGAACCTGGAGCGTGCTGGTGCCAACGATAAGATGGCCGGAGGACCCGAGCGAGATGCGTGTGCCCGAGATGGTAAGGGCGGGCCCGAAGAGGGAGAGGGTTGTGCCGGGCGATAGGGAGATGGCGGTAGGGTTTGCGATGAGTGTCTGGCCAGCAATGGTGAGAATGGTTGGGCGAGCGAGATGGGAAGCTGGATTGTGCTGCTGCCGATGATGAGATTGCCGGACGGAGCGAGTGATATGACGGTTCCGGATAGAGTGATGGCGGTTCCTCCCTGTGTAAGTGTTGTTCCTGAGGAAACGATGAAGCCGGTCGGATTCGCTGTGAAAGTATGGCCGGCCACGGTGTATATCGCCGAGCTGGGAGGAGATGTCGGCAATGGTATAGTGCTGCCATCGATAACGAGGATACAAGAACCTAAGGAGACCGGCGTTCCAGAAATTGTAATCGCTGAACCTCCAGGTATAAGAGTAGTGCCGGCCATCGCAATTTCTCCCGATGGTCCAATGTTGACCATTTGTCCGGCAATAGTGGCAAGTGGCGTTGGCATAGGTGAGAGTGCAAGTTGCATCGTACTACTACCCACAACGAGACCTGAGGGGCCGAGTGAGACTGGCGTGCCTCCCACACTGATTGCAGATGCGCCTGAAGCAACGCTCTGACCTCCGATTACCACGGTTCCAACGATATTGACTGAAGCAGTCTGCCCTGCCACGACTATAGGAGTTGCTGCTTGAGTTTTCGCACCTGGTCGGACTGGGAAGAACGTCAATCCACCGATGACTGTGGGGGTGGATTTTGCGGCTGCTGCTGTTGGTCAGGAAGAGCAGGCGACGGTATCGAGGCTGCATTACTTCCCACGTATACAGAGCCGGCAGAGTAACCGACTGCATTTCCTCCAATAGTGACAGCGGGAGCATTTTCCGAAATTGTATGACCCTGTACCACAACTGCCGGCGCGGCAGTGACACCTTTAGTGGTTTGCCGAACTGGTGAGAAAGTATACCCTCCGATAGCCACTGGATCAGAATCCTGCTGTTGCTGTTGGGAGGCTAATGTCGGTACTGGTGCTGCGTCGCTGCGGACATATATCGAGCCCGAGGAGTATGCAATAGCACTTCCTCCGATCGTAATTGCCGGTTCATTTTCTGATACGGTCTGGCCTCGAACGAAAATCGCCGGCGCAGCCGTTGCTCCTTGACCACTCTGTCCACCGGGGAGAAGGTATACCAGGCAACGGCAAACGGATTAGGGTTCTGCTGCTGCTGTGTTCCCACTATAGATTGAGCCAGAAGAGCATGCTACAGCGCTGCCACCTGTGGTAAGTACTGGACCATTTTCTGAGATTGTATGTTCCTGGACAATAACGACCCGTACCGAGCTCTGACCTTGTTGGTTCCCGGATCTGGAATGTTGATCACCAGGCTGTAGATTCTCTGACTGTTGACGACTAGATTGCTGATTCCCTGATTGCTTGTTGCCAGACGGAGCGTTTCCGGATTGTTGATTCACTGGCGATTCCGTTCCAGGCTGTGGATTCCGCGACAGATCACCTCCAGATTGCTGATTCGGGGGCTGTAAATTTCCCGACGGATCATTTTCGGATTGTTGGTTTTGGCCCAGATTGCTCTTGCCAGGGTCACTTTGACTTGGCTGATTCTGATTCGGTTGTGGCTGTGGGTTGGCGTTCGCCGAGCTTGATGGTGCACTGAGAGTTCCTCCATTAGCCGTTGAAGGATCTCGAGTGGCTGCGGGCACATCGTGGCTACTCGGAGGAACTGCTAATGTAGTGCTAGCAACGGTGGTGATCGAAGCAGTTATAGGTCGTGGAGTTGGTCCTGGTGCTGGGTTAGTTGACGGTGGATCACGGCCAATCTCAGTGGCTGGATCCAGGCCGGCGGCTGTTGTCAATGCATGAGGAGGATCATAGAAGCCGCCTACGCCATCGGCAGCGCAGGATGCCCATGCGGGATCCAATGCTAGGATTCTTGACGGAACTGCAATAAGTGGATGACAAGGATCCTTAGTTGTCTCTCCGGCAGCGTCTACCGCGTTGGAAGGATTGTCAGGAAACCACTTGTATCCAGCGATTGTGGAGCAGTTTTGATCCAGATCAGCAACAGTAAGAGGTTGTGGGGAAGGTCTTATCCGGCCATGTGAGGGCAGATACAGCACCAAGGTTGATAATTCACCTGGAGCAAAGGCCACTGTTGTGTTGACAAGGCGGCCACCGAGCGGCCCGCAAAGATCGTATGCTTCAAGCGTTTGAAAGCCAATATAAACACTCGGTGAGATGCTGCAGAAGCCTTGAGTATAAGGCTTACACACCTCATAGTACGAATACACTTACAAGGTAAAGCCATCTTCATTGACAGAAGACCTAATGATGACGGTGTTGTTGACCGGGACTGGCCTATCAACAGCGGATGCGGTGGAAGGCCAGTAATATACGTCTACGGTTGAAGCGCGCACACTGCAGGTACTACACTAGACATGCTGTCAGTCAGCCTTCAGCTTCAATATGATGGTTGTGGGAAACAGGCGATCTTACACACGGAGGCGAAGCATGTCCGGGATAGTCGCTTGGTAAATTTTCGGTATATGTGTATACTTCCTTCCATATTGTTTGTGTGGTCACGTCGATGACTCCGCCGTAGCTGTCTGTAGGCCCAAATCCCTCGAATTGAGTCCTAGTAGTTGTCACTGTACCTGGATTTGAAGCGTTCCACCAGAAGGAGTACTGAGTCAGACAGTAGCTGCGCAGGCTGACATCAGTATAACCAGTGTAATAGCCCTCGAGGTCAATACTATTGAAGGAAAGTTTATGGGAAGAAAAAGTGACGACACCGCGGCTGGTAGAGACCAATGCAGACTGCGGCGATGTTGTGTTCCTATAGTAGACTGCACGCGCCACGATGGTTCATTAGTATTGACCCTAACCATGTTGCATGATGACGAAGAATGATAAACTGACCGCTCGTAAATTTGCAGTAGCAGAAGGGGATTGCGCCAAAGCAAGAGCAGAGAACACAGCAGCAAGCGCTAGAAGCAGTGATGGTACACTCAGGATCTTTGAACAGAGGGAGGTCGAGACGAGATACGAGAGTTGCTGGTCATCTCCATGAGAGGAATGGCATAAATGAAGTGGGAGCCTGACAATATAACTTCCTACATCCTGTATCCGGTGCAAATCAACACACGACCTCTCTGCCGTTCAGCTTCTTGCCCGGCAGTGTAAAAAGAGTCTACCCAATGGATGCTTTGTAAGACCCAACACATTGACATCTTGCATGGGGCTGAAGGGCTCGACTTGCACCGCATGCAGGTGCTTGCAGCAGCGACTTACTTGGAGCTGACGCAGAGTGCGCAAATCCGGTTCCCTCACTGGCAGGGCGATTGACATACCGGTTCAGTAATCATGCATTCTCGTACCCTCTTGATAGCGCTTTGGTATTGCTTCAGCATGAGCGTCATTGTGCAGTAGTACTAAGGAAGTGAAGCGTGAAAGATCCATCTCAGCTCCGCACAATCGCGGGTCATTTTCCTTTTCGGGCCTTTCTCACGGCTGGACAAGGTCCGTGATCATGCAAGACGGCGCATCTCAAGTCCCTGAAGAGTGACATGTCGGCGAATAAGATGATAATGGGAATACAAATGCTTTAAGCATGACTAAGACAGGTACCGCCTTAGTTATATAGTCTTACAAGAACATTGCGGTGGAAGGCTTTGTACGTACGAAGCATGCAGCGAGCAGATGAATCAAGTCTACCTAGATGCGAGGAACCACTTCACTCTCTATACGCTGCGTCCCTGTATCTGGTAGATACGGTGTCAATCCAATCAAGACAGCCCTTCACACATATTAAGAGCAGTTCCACTCAACCAACGCACATGCAAAGATATCCATGGACATGAACGGAATGATTCAAGTGCAGCCTATAGCAACGACTTCGACAAGTCCTTCTCATCTGTTGAATCCCAGATACATTCACCACGACCGTACGGTAAACTAGACTGCGAAGGATGATGATGCACACAACAGAGTATGTTAGCTGCGTGGCACAGCGAAAGGTCTCGAGGCTAGGCAGAGAGTTCATCACACCTTTCTCGGCCTGTGTCCTTTCGTTTGACATCTCTGATATGTTATATACAGCTTCGCAGCAACCATAGCAGGCATTCTTAGGCCACAAAGACAGCATCAAGTGACGCATCTCAATAAGGAATCAAATATCCCCTCTCTCACTCCTTCGGTGTCTTCCTAGGACGTCTCTCGTGCCTGTCGTCCCTTGGCCGACGCTGTACTATTCTAGGTAGTTGGAGCCCTTGAATACAGGGCTGGACATCGAGCCAGAACTCGACGGAGATCTTGATGTAGACGGACGCGGGAGCGTGAAGGGGTGTTTAGTCCACACCCTCCACCTCCAACGGCTGTGTGACCTTGGGATGCGACGTCGTCTGAAAAGCTAGGCAAGGTACTTTAGTCAAAGGCAACTTCAAGTCAGGCCAAACCGGCACGATCGGAACGGAAGAGAAACGCCGCTGATGCTGCTGATACGAGTACCTGACGAATCGAACTCGATCACGGGGTCTTCCTCACCTATGCAGGATCGGAGATCTACCACGTCTCTCACGTGCGAAGTGAAGCTTACTTTCAGTCAAGGCCGCTGCTTCCTCTCGTTTAAACCTTCCGGCTTGAGTTAGCAGCTGTTTCCGCCTGCAGATCCAAACCAACTAACCTAGTGCGATCACGATGATCGCAAGCTTTTGCTTTCGGTGCCGGCGATCCGTCTCTCCCATCGTTTCTTTTCCAATTGCGGCATCGACAACGCTAACCGAACCCCGGACTTTCCTTACCAGACCAGTAAATGGTCACGTTCTCTCCACGGCTAATCCTTGTCTTGAGTCAGCGGACATGTAACCACGCTTACAAACACGTAGGATTCACATATAATCCAACGACCCCTCCCAACCCCACTTCCTTTTGCATTCATCTCAAGTTCTGCGGCCGGAAATCATATCTGTTACACCGACTACCGAGCCTGTATCGTCAAATCAACAGTCATGGTTGTTGGTAACATTTACCTCATCTCGGCCATCGCCATCATCGGCGGTGGTTTGTTCGGTTTCGATATCTCATCCATGTCTGCCATCATCGGCACCCCGCAATACCTCTGCTACTTCAACCAAGGTCCTCTCGGTCCCCCGTTCACCAATGATAAGCGATGTTCCGGTCCTCTCCCAAATGTGCAGGGCGGTATTACTGCTTCCATGGCCGGTGGATCGTGGCTTGGTGCTCTGATCTCTGGCTTCATTTCTGATATCTTGGGACGGAAGAAGGCTATCATGATTGGAGCGGTTATCTGGTATGCCCACGATGTTGTGACGCACGGCGCGCCAATACTGAGTCTCCACGTGTAGGTGCGTCGGTTCGACACTGGTTTCCGCTTCGCAGAATATCGGCATGTTGATCGTTGGCCGTGTCATCAATGGTCTTTGCGTCGGCATCGCCTCCGCTCAAGTGCCCGTTTACATTTCGGAACTGGCGCCTCCCAGCAAGCGTGGTCGTCTCGTCGGTGCTCAGCAATGGGCCATTACCTGGGGTATCTTGATCATGTTCTAGTATGTCTCTGAACTCCCTTCTACCTAGTTGTGCCTTTAACAATTCCGCAGCATCTCTTATGGCTGCTCCTTCATCAATAGTCCCGCTTCCTTCCGTATCCCATGGGGCCTTCAGATGATCCCCGCCATCATTCTTTTTGCGGGCATGATATTTCTCCCAGAGTCACCACGTTGGTTGGCCCGCAAGGACCGCTGGGAAGATTGCCACGCCGTTCTCACACTCGTCCACGGCCACGGCGACCCCAATTCGCCGTTTGTCATGCGCGAATTGCAGGATATCAAGGACATGTGCGAATTTGAGCGCAACAACGCTGATGTGACCTATCTGGAGCTGCTTAAACCGAATATGATCAATCGGACACATATTGGAATCTTCACTCAAATCTGGTCCCAGCTTACGGGCATGAATGTCATGAGTGAGTTTGCCTTTCCCTCTAATCATCCACTCCGGACATCTTACTGACTTGGACGTTCAAGTGTATTACATCACTTACGTTTTTGCAATGGCCGGTCTCAGCGGAAACAATCTTCTAGTGTCTTCGTCAATTCAATATGTCATCAACGTGGTAATGACAGTACCAGCGCTCCTATACGTCGACCGCTGGGGCCGTCGTCCCACACTCCTCGTTGGTGCTGCGTTGATGATGACCTGGCAATTCGCCAACGGTGCCCTCCTCGCCGCGTACGGCAACTACGCGGGCCCGAACGGCGTTGGCGGCGTTCCCGAAGCATCCTATTTGGTGAAAGGTCCCGCTTCCAAAGCCGTCATCGCGTGCTCATACCTCTTCGTTGCATCGTTCGCTCCTACATGGGGACCTGTCAGCTGGATATATCCGCCCGAGCTCTACCCCCTGCGTGTCCGCGGCAAGGCAGTAGCGCTCGCCACGTCCGCAAACTGGGCGTTCAACTTCGCTCTAGGATATTTCGTGCCTCCATCTTTCGTGAGCATTCAGTGGAGGACGTATATCATTTTCGGTGTTTTTTGCGCAGCCATGTTCGTTCACGTCCTCTTCATGTTCCCCGAAACGGCGAGAAAGACGCTTGAAGAGGTCGAGGATCTCTTCACGGATCCCAGAGGACCGAAATATATCGGCACCCCGGCTTGGAAGACCCACATCAGTACCAAGCGAACGATGCTTCTAGAGACGGATCCGGAGAAGATGGCAGCATTTCATGAAGAGGGTAGCCCAGAACGGGCCACCACGACCACTGCCGCCGATAAATTCTAAAAGTGTGCATTTGCTTTGCTGTCTGCCTTGCTTGGATTGGTTTAGCGATTCGCGTTGAACGGTGCTCGCATGGGATGGCGGTGTCTTCGCTCCAAACCAAGGGAAATTGAACAGCCTCCTCTCCTTCACCGGTTTTTATATTTACGTGGTGCATTCTGATTCGACAATGGTGTCGATATCAAGTACTATACTTCGATCACAACCACAGCATCAGTGGGAAGTCCGTTCTCTGCTGGGCACAGAGACATTTGGTCGTATTATACAGGCTTGTATTGCTAGTAACAATAAGAACAATGCTCCTGTGAATGGCTCATGAATATCGTAGTCCTCGCATCCTTTCTGTCCCTGTTCTCATATCCTGAGGCCACCCACGCACGAGCCATTGGGACTCATGGTTTTGGCCCGCGTCCTGTGCCGACAGCTCTGAGCCAAGTCGGTCCCCACTAGCCGTCAAAAGAACTTGATGAAGGTCTGTTGTATACAAACCCTTTTTCCCAATCATCACTCAATTGATTGTAGGCTCAGAAGTGCCCTTGAGCTGGATCGTAAAAGAAGGTGACGTTGAATGGGTGACTAAAGTGCTGAGGGCTGTTAAGGTTGTCGTTGCCATTTTAAGGCTTAACATAGACGGCCTCTCGGTTTATTTCCAGGCTCTTCTCTTCATATGTACAGAATAAGTCTCAGATGCCATCTAGAACATAAGACATCTGTTGAGAAGATTGGCGGTTCGTAGTCTACTTCGAAGTTCGCAAGAGCCGCCCGCTTCGCATCGGTAAAGCCGTCACAAACCGAAGCGTTTCTGCACTCTCTCAGTGCCAGTGTCGCACTGCCTATGGCTTCGGCATCTACGCAACAACCGCTCCACGACGCTTCCGGCTTTCTTTCAAGCGCCAGCTCAGATGTTGGACCTCTCCAGTCGAGTCACAGGCGCACATATCAAGTAAGTGCTGTGATAAGAGAATGCTTTCAGTCCATGCTCAAAGACCTGCGTAGGCTTGCATTCCTTGTCGACGGAGAAAAGTGCGCTGCGACCTAGGGCCGGTAGACAACCCTACGGAGCCTCCTTGCGCGCGATGCCGGCGTGAGGGCAAAGACTGTCATTTCTCAGCTACCCGTCGGAAGCGAACCGGTGACGAAGATAGTGACTCGCTCGCACATGATGACTACACGGCTCGAAATGGCAGGAAGAGGGTAATGACTGGGGACAATGGCGAAGATACGCCGTCGGAGGTTTTTTGCCGTCCAGGGTCGATGAGTGACGGTTCTAGGTTGCCTTATGCGGAGGTCTCGCCATCCCTTGTTGCTTCCTCGCATCTTTCGAGTACCACAGCTGATCAATCGAAAACAATCGGGACCGGCGTCTCGGTACCATACCCTTCACTCTCTCCGCATCAATCAATCGATCGTCAGAATACCCAAGCGGTACCATTGGCCGGTGACGATTGTACCATATTTGGCGCTGCTGTTCAACGTCGAGAACAACAGCATGTCACCAACCAAACAGCGGCAGCATACCTCTCCAGGGAGATTAACAACCCTGGCGATGCGCTCCACTTGCTCTTCGAAGCTGCCGGTCGAAGTGGAGACCTCAGCCGCCAGGATACCGATAGCCAGGATAAACGGCAGCAATTTTCAAGTCCAGCCGACACAACTCCGCTTTCCACAACAGCTGCTGGCAGAGCTAAGCCAGGAGTAGAAATCATCGATCCTGCAATCACTGACCAGCCTGTACAGACCGGCCAATGTCATCTGGAAGCAACGCCGGACTTCCAGAACGCGACGAAGGCGTGGTCACGACTTCGATTCGTCCGCGCTGGATGGTTCACTGCACGAGAAGCAATGTTTTATATTGAATAGTACGCAATGGCCTATCCAGCGATCACGGGTCGCCATTAACCTGCGATCATGCAGTTTCTACGAATTTCTAGCACCCCTGACCCCGATAACTCCGCCAGACTTCCGATCTACAGCGACCCATACAGCCCTAGTCTCCGAAGAACCTGCGCTAGCTGTCACTATGTTGACTATCGCCTCTCGATATTTGAGGCTTCCAGGCCCAGGCGGATTCTCAAGATCGTTCACCATTCATGAAATGTTGTGGACCTATCTACGAGGAATGATTGAACGTTTGGTATGGGGCCAAGAGCAATTTGGCGGAGGATTTTGCGGAGCCGGTGCAGAGAAACCCAGCGAAAGCGGACATGATGCCAGTGGGCCATCCCCGGGAGCTCCTAACACAGGCGGTCTTCGGGCTCTGGGAACCGTTGAAAGGTCAGTAGGGACTGCCCTCGGTCATGTCTGAGTGTACCGCACGATTCTGACGGTCCTCAATTGCAGTCTTCTCATTTTAACGGAATGGCATCCTCGCGCACTACACTTTCCTCCTGGTGACGATGAGAACGAGCTATTGGTCCCAGCCGAAGCTTTTGGAAGCAGTTCCGTTGCCGGCTTCACCACTGGAGGCACATACGGTCGCTTGGGAGATACAGAAGGTCGTCCTGTATTATCAGACTGGCTTGAACCGGCCTGGAGATCAGATCGAATGTGTTGGATGCTACTATTCAATGCTTTGGCTCTTGCCTTCGAGCTGGGTGTATTCGATGCTATGGACAAAACCTCTTCGTTTGGGTGTGAAGTGGACCATTCCGAGCTCAATATACCATTTTATCGCGTGAGAGTAGATCGTGTTAGGCGCTTACTGTTCATTTACGTTACTCAGACGTCAGGCAGATTGGGATGGACTTCTCCAATGTCACGATACATCAGCGATTCACCATTCTTCAGAACGCCCGGTCATGTGAATCACGCTTGGAAGGAAATGGTATGAAGTAGCTCCCATGGCCCATGAGGGACGGCAGAAGCTGACCAAGCAAATGGATATCTGAGCAGGATATACTCACCGACAAAGTTCAGCTATGCTGGATGGAAATCACCACCCTCATGAAGAGAAGTAATGAGCTTCTATTTCCGTCTCGGGACCAGACAAGGGAAACAATCAGAAGTGGACGATATCTGGGACTGCTGGAGACCTTTCAGCCATTGCTGAGAGGATGGCGATCAGAGTTCGACAAGCTTGACAGTATGTTGGAGATGGAGCTCACAGACACAGAGCGCTAACGTACTCAAACTAGTCCCGAACCATATGAGACACATACTTCTCATTGAATATGAATACTCACGTAAGCCAACCTCGTAGCTGAATGATCAGAACTGTAAGGGCTCATACTGCGTATCTATAGGTCTTTATATTAATTCCCTAGCACTTCAAGCTGTGGTCGAGCGTTGGACTAGCAGTGCGGGTAACAGAGCGCAGCGTGATCGAGTTGCTTCACTCATCGGTGGACCTTCTAATGGAATGGTCTCGATGACCACTCTTTTGGAACTCTATCGTGGCAACGAGGAGTACATTGGAGAAGTCATCGATGCAAGTCGGAACATTCTACGAATTGTGGTGGATGGTCTTCTTCCAGGTGACTACCTGAAGCACACCCCAGTGCGGACGTACTTCAGGGTGCTTTCAGGTGCAATGTTCCTACTTAAGGTGTGTCAAGGCACTCAATTGGAAATTCTCCGACTGACCTTTTTAGACGTTCGCCCTCGGCGCTAAGGAGGATGATGTCGCATTGTCATTGAGCTTGATGGACAGGACCATCGAAGGCTTGCGTACTTGCGTTGTAGATGATGTCCACCTGAGCATTCGTATCGCCGATCTTCTCGGAACACTCACCTCGAGCATCCGCACCAAGTTCGTCCGCTTAGCCGCAAACAACGGTCCCGGCTACAACGTCTCGAGTCGTAGTCGGAGTCCGATGGCAGCAAGCGCACGCAATTCGCCCCAACAGCAAGTAGACCGTGGACAGGGCGGATTCGGTCAAGGTACCACTACATATCTCAATCCCATGAACGGCAATGCCTATACGTACGTTCCCGCCGGCCGCCCTACTGCAGGTGCCCTCGCCGGGATAGCAACGGAGTCAATCGACCCAACCGATAGTAACGTCATCTTCATGCCGCCCCCAGACTTCTCATCCAGCAACGTATACGGTGCCTACGAACCGACCAACAATGACAATCCAACCTTCGGAGGTGATGATGCCGGCGGGGGCTACATGGCTGATTGGCTAGCGCTTCCTTTGGACCCTTTGTTGAACAGCTCGGGCCAAGGAGTTAGTCAAGGGATGGCGGGTTTTGGGCCTGATGTGGGGAACTTCGACATGCTTGATATCTTGCTGAATGACCATTACGAGTCTGAGGGCAGGCCATCTTCTTCAATGTTCAGATAGACACCCTTTCCATTGGGGTGGTCTTGTTATGTGGGTAGACAACGATGGTCTGATGTTTTCATTTAATATTACTCTAGAGTCATAAGCGTGATTGTCTTGAGTGATCTTATGAATCTCACCGCCGACCAGATATGTGGTTCACCTCTTTGCAGGAACACAGCGATACATCACCACCTAGAGCGTGTAGCCGATTTCTCGAATCAAATTGCCAAAACCTGTCGATGGCGAGGTGAACCCGGAATGACCTTGACCTCTCCATATGCGACCAGGAAGCCGCCCATGCGTCCTGAGCTTCACAGTTATATGTCTACGCAACAAGAGGACCAACGCCCCTCAAGCTCGAATCCGCCTCAAACATCCCCCCACCTTCTTTGCAAAAACACGGGAAACAAACCTTCCAGCTTGAGAATTATTTCCACCGAACCACCGCAAAACCTCCATCTCGCTCGCAATATTCAATCAAAGGGCATCATCATAACCATAACCGCCGAAAGCAACCTCCCATCATGTCCAATAATCAGCAACGGTTCTCCGTGAGTACTCCATATTATCTTTCCAGATTTCTTGGATATTAGCTATTAGATTATCTAGTGATCAACTGATCTTAAGGATATAGTAGAGTACGTCTAGCGCTTACGTGTTAAGGGTAAGGATGGAGTACGGAAGGAACTTGGCGGAAACGGACCGAGATGCTGATGTTTGTAGCATGTCCGAAGATACAAAGGGATTGACGGAGGTCCTGGTGAATGGGGGTTGCGGAAAACGTTGGAGAGGTCAGAGAAAGGGGAGATGGGAAAGGTTAAACTTGCGATAGTGGTTTCTGAGGTCTAGGGGTTCGTTAGTGTTGGCATGCCCTCTGATTTTGAGCACAAGCAGCGCTGTTGATGAAGGAGTTTCTGTAGCATTTATTGTGAATATCGAGCCATGAAGATAATTATGCTCAAGTGCCTGTTATAAAACGAATCGCGGATGTGGGTATGATAGACCTAGATCAACACCTTTGCTGAGTATCTATATGGCAATCCGCTCACGGCTATATTTCCCAACCATCTTACTCTTGAGTCTACCGATGTCCCGCTTACTCCGCTTCTGAATTTCTCCTCCGGCACCGACCTTCGTCATCGATATGTTCTTTGGAGCTTTGAGACTCAAAGGGAGCATGTAAGTGTCACTCGCTGCGAGCGGCATCGAGATAGGTTTCAGGCATGTCTTGGTATCAATTGCCGTCGGAAGAGTCGCCCGAGGTCCCATGGCTACAGACTTTCTGTAAAGCAGCATCTCACCGAGCAGGCCTCCTAGATAGGTCGCCTCCTGTAGGCCCTCCAACACTGCTGAGACTTCGGCTTTCATGTAGGCAATCATATCTTGTCTCTCCTCCGGGTCATCAAGCGCTAATGTGCCCAAAACCCATCCTCCCATTCCAATGCAATCGACTGCACAACTGAACAAATCGCTAATCATACCAAGTGCCTCTCCATGGTCGTAGTGGTAAACTTGAGGTAAGATTTCCCCGTCCACATACCGTGAAGTCCAAGCCCCTTCGGCAAGCTCCATTCGAAGCTGATGGATGAGAGAAATGGTGTCAGCTCCCGTGAGTTCCTTCCTCAAGGCTTTAGTAATGGTTGAACCAGGAAAAGAGTGTATCTTTTTCAAAGCTGCAATGAAACTTCGTCGGTGACCGGTCAACTGATCTTTGCGCGCCAAGCTAACGTCATCTCTCTCAATGGCAGCATCGCACTGTTGTGAGTCCTCATATTTTCCATCGACATAGTGTCCATCACCATTCGTGAGCAGCTTTCGGTCAATCAGTTCTTTAGCTTCTAGGGTGCGCAGCAATAGTTTGACTACATGCGCAAGCTCAATGGCGTCAAGGTACACAGGTCCTTCGAGTATCGACATAATTGCTCTAAGGCTTGGATCATATACTAGAAGCGCTTCTGTAAGTGCACCCGGCGAAAGGGTAGGGGAAGTGATAGAGTGCGCCTTGTGCCGCAGCGCAAGTTCGACGTGACTGGAGGAAATGTTTCCGGAGTCGACTAGCCAGTAGAAGATATTGGGTGGGAAAAACACGATTCTCAACCTTGAAGCAGCATCGACACCGTGGTTTGAGTTACTTTCGCGTTGCTCTTCAGTAGCCGCCCATGAGAACATCCTGCTGAGAACGTAGAGCACTTTGTGACGATCGATCGGAGCATACTCAACATGCGTACCAGATAACTGTCGATCCGGGTGTAGTCTGTCTCCTGGCGATTTGAAGGTTTTCTCTTCGTGATTTGTTGAAGGGCTCGAAGCCTGGATCCAATGATTGTTGCGTTGCTCCTGCGCTTTTCCCAATGATTTGCCCTCTTGGCCCCGACTAGCACTCAACGGTCCTTTGTCGGCTATACCAAGCTCCTGAGCTATCAAATCTTCGAATAAATCCACCCTACTCTGAGTTACGTAGCTGTCAAGCTTTGCCATTTGCTCACGCCAAGGCTGGTCGTTCAATGCACGCGAAGAGAGTAGATAATTTCCTAGTGGACGAGGAAGACCACCCAGAACGTTAAAGTGCGTTATTGGGTTTTTCATTCCTCTTCCAATGGAGTCAATCAGAAGCCCATTTCTCTTTCTTTTTCGGTTGCCGCCAAGGCCAGAGCTAGGTAGAGTAATTTGCAAAGCCAAAAGGTCACTTCCTTCGTTGAGAGCAAGAACTAGGCCGAGGTTGGAGAAGTATGATAGTAGTTGAAACAGTGGTCCTTGACTAGGTGCGCTCTTGGACTTTTTCTTTGAAGTGCCCACAGGATGGATCGCCCGAGCAGAGCGATACCGTGTGTCATAAACTGTGATGGATGTTGGGGAGGCCGAAAGAACTGATGAAGAAGAGAGTCTCAGGAAAGAGGTCGCGCTTTCTTGATCCAGATGGATATGACTCGATAACTTCGGGAGGGTCCTCGAGAGATCGTAGATCCCCAGTCCGTTCTCTGAGTTCTGGTACAGTGTACCGCTAGAGGAATGGAGCATAAAGTGAAGTCCTAGTTGGGACACTGAGGCTGCATTTGCGGACTCCGGAAGCGTTGCGCTTTGCATGTGCTGCAGCGGCGGAGTCATGTTCATGAGTACTCCGCTGCCGGAGTATGACTGTCCACCGCGTATTGAGAACATGTGAAAGGATCTGCGTGTCGTGCTCACCAAGCCCACCTCTTTCCATCTTGTAATAAGGAACAACATCGTAGCATTGCAACTTGCCACTCCCGTTGTCAGTTCAGCGCCAAGCATGGCACGCAGATCCGCTCGCTCTTTGAGCAAGCCTTTTCCAGCAGTTTCCGCATCAATCAACATTGCATACTCGACCTGGAGATCAATAGTTGAAAGTTGCGCTTCCAAATTTGCAGCTATGAGCGGACCAATCTTGGTACGCCACCTTTCCGCGTCGAGGTCGCTGGATAAGCATCGTAGTTCTCCATCTTGATGCACAGCAAGGATATCGAAGGCGCCCTTAGAATCTTCCATGAAATCTTGAGATGGTACAATATCGAGATGTACTATGGGATGACTCGACTTAGGAATAGAGTGGGAAACAGAGCCCGCAACGGCACCGGTCGATAGAGGTGGCCTTGCTACAGGTTTCCCAACGTTCTCGGAGAATAGCTGAATTCTAGGTTTCGAGTCGAGGACAGAACAGTAGGCATAGCGTTGTGTTGCCACGGATCTCCGTTGCTTTATATGAATGCAGCATGGTGGACACGTAAATTTGGACTGCGGCGACAAGGCATAAGAGGTTTTCAATCTCGGCGATTGGATCTTCGCTCCAGGTTAGCTAGCTGCATCATGAAGCAGAGTCACAAACCCATACGTCATAGACGTTTACGCTCTCGCCATCAGTAGCTATGGCAATCTCATTGCGCTTCCTCTTTCTTGAACCCACCAGACTGTGGACATCGCTAATGAAGGTCTTGCCATCAATTGGGTCCAAAGGTTGAGGTATGTGTGCTATCGTGTATGGGGCTTGAATGGAGGTGGTGTTGGAAGACATTCTCAACCCAGACCAGCTATTGTACACGATGTTGTGTCAAGAATTGACGATATAAGTCCTTCCACTGTCTTCCACTTAGAAGAGAACTTTAAAGTACTAAGGTACTGTCAACGCTAGCCCGACTAACGGCAAGACCCGCCGTAGGTTAACGCGAACCTCGACGCGACCTCACCAATAAGGTGGTGATGCGGGCTTCATCGACATCTGCATTGAAAATCTAATCACAATGTCTGACAGAATCCATTCACTGTCGAGGGCATGTAATACATATATTCAAGCTTGAGCTTTTCTATCCCTGGAACCTCTACTTTAGATGTTTGTAGCGGGGCACTTGGTTCATCCTGACGGTGAGAGCGGTTGGCGACAAGGTCGGAGTGAATGGCTGCTATTGCGACTGTTAACATAGGAATGAGCCTCAGTGCGCAGCAGGGAGTACATCCATTCTTCGACAAGAACAAAAGTGAGTATTGATATACCTAGCTGCTGCAGTCGATGGCTGAATACATACATGTCATCCTGTAGGTCTTGCGAAATATATTGTCACTCCGACTCAAGCATCGAATTCTGCTGAGCCACCATCAGGATCGGTTGGTGATGATGCAACTTCCGGTACAATCGCTCCTGCCGGACCACAGCAACGCGGCGAGATCAACACCTCCAACCGTACGGAACGTTCGAATCACCTGGAGAATCAAGGTCCGTTGCCATTAAGCCCAAACAGTCAACGCACCGTTGGACGTCCCCTGACGAATGACCATGGCCCATCGTCAAAGAAAGGCAACGTCCAAGCGGCCACACCGTTGGATCAACCCTTACAAATGAAGGGTGGGGAAGTAGCAACCCTTGATGTTGATCTCAATTCTGCTCGAAACAAACGGCGGAAAATATTAGCATCTAAGAAAGATAGTTCAGCTTCGGAGGCTCGACCAGCGCCTTGGCTTGTACAGTTGCAGGCAGCAGCTTATGGAGAGCCAACACAGTCAACATTGAGTCCATCCAACCTCGCTGATGGTCTCCCAATAACCACCCCAAACCTCATGGCAGGTATGCTTCCTGGCGTAAAGGACGTGGACGCCATGAAAGTGGAGGAGCTCGGCCGCAGCCTTCCGTTGCCCTCTCATCGATCTACCATGTCTGAAATTCCTTCTCCACAGAGATCGACTCCGAAGAAAAAGATGCTCAGACTCAGAGCTAATGGAAAACTCTCGTCTCCGACCTTAATGAGCACCGTTGGGAGTAAAAGCACGGACAACAGAGCCCAAGGTAAGTTGAGGACGCCCGAGAGCCACAAGGTCGCTATTATCCAATACGGCTCAAGTGACGAGTCAAGACGTAGTCTAGGTCAAAAGATACAGGCTATCTTAAGCGTTGTTGGGGGAAGTCAGAGTCTGAAGACAGATTCCTCGATGGAAAATCCTCGGCTTGCAAAGGCGGCTTCTTCTGAACCCCCGAAACCAACCCATCCGTTCTTTCTCGGGAACGCCAAAGCGAAGCAGGTAATTGGTGCGAAAAATTCGATGGATAACCTCAAGACCAGCTCGAGTCCCACCGGCTCCGACACTGAGCGTGCCATAAGCATCGATCTGAAGAAACCAAGAGTACCAAGGGAGAGCACTCGTCAAGCAGAGCATTTCTCTGGCTTTACAGGTTTAAGCAAGATTACAATGAGCCGAGGCATAACTGGAACTTTTAAGTGTCCTGGCGTGATCGAACCTGCGTGGCCTTGCAAGGATATGATGCATATACGAGGCCTTGATAATGTCAAGTACAGTAAAGCAACGCTGGGTGATTACTCCAGGCGATTCAAGACCCAGATCAAGATGAAAGGCTCGGAGGTCCGCATTCCTAGAAACGAAGATGTTCTTCTACTCTTGGCATCAAGGCTTGCGATTGAAGAACAGAGAGATCTGCCCAACGAAGGCCCTGGTTCTATGGAGGGAAGGCGCGAATTACGTGTGCCTCAGAGGAAGATTGTGACCGGGACAGAGCTCCAGAGGCTTGTTCGCGAAAAGATCTCCGCTAGACTTCCTATCTCTCAATTCTCGAGCGAGGCAAACTTGTTGGATTATGATAATGATTTATCATCGCAACCTGCTAGGAGGAAGGTGCACCCGGCTGTATCGCGCCTCTATTCGGAGGTTCCCAGCTCACTGACCGCTTTTGATCAAGCTCAATGTGATCCATATTCATGGTTGCAGAAGTACGCACCCAAGCGAGCGGAAGAAGTCTTACAGCCTGCCCGAGAGGCAATCATTTTACGAGACTGGCTGCGCAGGTTGACCATCGAGGCTGTAGACACCGTTGGACCCGAAGGCCAGAGGATTCGAGAGTCTTCCGTTGTGTCGAAAAGATTAGCTCGGGCCAGAGGTGACGTCCACAAGGCTAGGAGGAAGAAGCGACGTAAAAGAGCCGAGTTGCTTGATGGCTTCGTCGTTTCGAGTGACGATGAAGAAGAAGAGATGGATGAGCTCACTGAACCCGAGGATGAGGATGAGGACGTCTTGCGCGGAAGCGGCTCCTTACTGACGAAGACGGTCGTGAGAGTAGGTGATGCAAAAGAGGCTTCAAAGACATCTGGTGCTATGTCCACTCTGTCTAACGCAGTAGTCATAAGCGGACCACATGGTTGTGGGAAGACGGCTGCCGCATACGCAGTGGCGAGAGAGCTAGGCTTCGAAGTTTTTGAACTTAATCCTGGTAGCCGGAGAAGCGGCAAAGACATCATGGACAAGGTGGGCGATATGACTCGGAATCATCAGGTTCATCGTGCTCCCGAAGAATTAGACGAACACGATGAGAATGGCGTTCCACGAATGGACGACGACGCCTTCCGCAGTGACCTTGCAACTGGAAGGCAGGGCAGGGTAAGCTCTTTCTTCAAGTCAGAGGATACAGGCAAGCCAAAGTCATTGGCTAAGAACGGGAAACCGAAGACCAGAGCAGAGATTGAACACAAATCGAAGCAGCATGCAAAGCCCAAGCAGTCACTGATCTTGCTTGAAGAGGTAGATATTCTGTTCGACGAGGACAAGCAATTTTGGGTCACAGTGCTTGGGTTAATGGCACAGTCTAAGAGACCGGTCATTATGACATGCAATGACGAGACCCTGCTCCCTCTGGACGACATGTTCCTTCATGCCATACTTCGGTTCACGCCTCCTGCAGAGGATCTTGCTACTGACTACCTCTTATTGTTAGCTGCAAACGAGGGCCACCTTTTGCGTCGTAGCGCTGTGCTCGCACTGTATGAATCCAAGCGTCTCGATCTCCGAGCATCGATTGCGGAGCTTCACTTCTGGTGTCAAATGGCGGTTGGCGACAAGAAAGGTGGCCTGGAATGGTTACTGGAGCCATGCCCTCTGGCGAACGATTCTGGTAACGGCGCTCAAAGATCGCGTGTTGTCAGTAAAGACACTTACGTGAAGGGGATGGGTTGGTTAAATCGTGACAATTATTCTCCGGGAAAGGCAGCTTCAAGGGAGGTTGAAGACGAGCTGTTACTTGAGGCGTGGCATGGTTGGGAGATTGACGTCGAGGACTGGCACAAAAGCGAGGACTTAGACGTTTGCACTGTGAGGACGCCCCTAGCTAGCACGGGCTCTAGAAAGGGATCTTTGAGCGTTCTGGAAGGCCATGAGCGCTTCCTGGATGCCATAAGTGCTTCCGATCTGTTCTGTAGTCCAGGCTTAAAAACAGGCGATCAGGTATGTTGCATTCCTTCGGATAGATTGTATACTTGGTTGACACCCACAGGCTTTACTCGACATTACGCAGCCGAATATCTCGGAGAAGATGCGCAGTAACTTCGTCGAAGGTTATCCCCTTCTCCAGAGCGACCAGGTCGTCGAATATAGTGGCCTCAGCACATCTCTAGCCTTGACCACCAGATCACAGGCACGACGTTCTCATTCGGCTCTTGACGGTGGCATTCCTCGAGTAGACGTTACCGAAGACCACATAATCGAATCCATTATAGATACGAAGCGCCAAAGGTCTCCAAGTCAAAGCCTGACACGCGAGGACCTTTCAGCTGCCTTCGGTCCCTTAGTAGTGCCTGCAAAGACAAGCCTTGCTCCCCCGACAGGTTTATTATTATCGGCATTTGATCGAAGCTCATCACTAATAGTCGAGGACTTGGCGCCTTATGTGCGCTCAATTGTCTCGTATGACTTGCGTCTCGAGAAGGAACGCCTTCGGTTGAGTAATCTCCTCTCACAAGGAGGACGGGATGGAAAGCCGTTGAGGACTACGAGAGCGAGTCGAGCAGCGCTTGAAGGTGGTAGCAAAGCGCACATACGCCGCGAAAGATGGCTTCCCACAGAGGCCAATGCCACACTGGTACTTAGGACTGGAGGGCGAGGCTGGCAGGATGTGGTTGCACAATGCGATTTGCACGCTGACGGCGATGGGGGTAGTCCAAATGGTGGTGAGGTGTAGGCTTCAGGCTCACCAGGTATGACATGCGCGGCGGCGTACTGGAAGATTTGTTGCAAGCAACTCTGAGGAGGCACTCTGCTTTTGTAGGCGCTGCATATATTGGCATATGATACTGGCACATGGTATGGCTTGCGCTGAGCCAACCTTGCATTAACTTCTGGAATCTGGAGAACAGCATCATGAGCGTTGAATATGGAGATCGCCATTAATCATACAAGACCAACGTGTATCTCCACCTCATCAAATAGACATTTCACTAGCTTTACCTGCCAAATGTTTACCAAGTCGAGAGTCGTGCACCGACAAAGGTGGTTAGTGGAGCCGAGGTGCGCCTCTTCGTAAGGTAGCCTCATCTAATAAGGTCGTAGATTGTCTACAAGCATCATAGGAATAAGTCAGCTTTCGACACATGTTGTGCGTAGAGTATTTACCTGCCGAGTCTAGTCGGATCTTAAGTCAGTAGTCATCGTCACCTTTCAAAAGCGGAGCCTGGACTCAACTCTGTCCACATCATCGAAACATCATGTCGCTGTTTGGAAGCTCGCCCAATGGCTCTGACTCAGCCAATCCAACACCGCATGCACAACAAAAGTCACTGTTCGAAGAAGAGGCTACATCTGGAGCTGTGTCGAGTGCATCGCTATTTGATGACGAGGCAAATGGCAATGCAGGCTCGCCGTGGAACTTCTCAACGCCCAAGAAAGCAGCGGCGAGCGATCTCGTGAAGACCTTGCTACCTCCTTCGGATGTACCTGAAAGTTATATCGATGCCTACGATGCGGTCTTGGATTCAGGCGATGAGTCTGTGGCCGGCATGAGCTTCGATGGCGTCAGAAAGATACTCCGTAGCAGCGGCCTCAGAGTAGATGATCAAGCCAGAATTCTTGATCTTGTCATTCCTAACAACAAAGAGCCTTCTGCTGGACTAGGGCGATCCGAGTTCAACGTTTTGCTCGCACTGATTGGACTCGCTCAAGAGAATGAAGAGGTCACATTGGATGGGGTTGACGAGCGAAAGAAAAGTAGGCAACGTCGGAGTCATCGTCAACGCGCTGTCTGCTAACGGTTCGGACAGATCTTCCCGAACCAGAAATACCTTATCTTCAGCAGCTACAAGGTTCAAAGGCATCAGACGACCCGGAAGACGCCGCATATGTTCAGCGCGCCGCGACCCCTTCGCCTGGAAAGGACGCAGACTCTGTGTCAAAACCACGCGCAGTACGCAGAGACTCCCTCGATACACCGGATGCAGATCCTTGGGCGAGTCCTGCAACGCAGAAGGTACGCACGAAAGCGGTCAATAACGAAGCCACGCCAAAATCCAAGGAAATAACAGCGGCAAGACCGATCAGTAATGGCCACACTGCGCCTTCGAGAACGACAAGTGCTTTCACTACACAGTCTGATGAGCCAGCACCCAACTCTACAAATGAACCGCCATCTGGAGAAGCTCCAGCGAGCGGTACTGGCAACGGATGGAGTTCCTATGATGGTTCGCCGGCTGGTGGCTTTGGCAATGCTGACCAGTCTGGTCTAGGCGCGGAAGGGTTCCGCGCATCGGGCGGTGACGAAGGAGGTGACCCAAGTGCAAATCCGCTCGGGAGATCCATTGGCGGTGGTCGAGTAGCAGGTCGTGGTATCGAAGAAGTTGTGACGATCACAGTTCTGCCAGAGAAGGAGGGGATGTTTATGTTCCAACACCGCAATTACGAAGTCAAGAGCTCTCGAAGAGGTAGTACTGTGGTTAGGAGATACAGTGATTTTGTTTGGCTCTTGGATTGCTTGCATAAAAGATATCCATTCAGGCAGCTGCCATTACTACCGCCCAAGCGAGTTGCAGGTATGTACATCCAATAATTGTTGACCTCATTGGGACGGACGTTAACCAGGCTCATGATTGTTTCCGTCAGTAAACGGTAGGCACCTTTCTTCGGATGTGGCCTTTATTGAAAAAAGAAGGCGTGGTCTCGCTCGATTCACCAACGCGTTGGTCAGGCATCCTGTCCTGAACCAAGAGCAGCTGGTCGTTATGTTTCTTACAGTCCCTACTGTAAGTATACGGTGCCTCGGTTTCAGGAGTCAAGCTCATGATCAGCATCAGGAATTGGCAGTGTGGCGGAAGCAGGCTACAATTTCGGTCCAAGAAGAGTTCACCGGCAAAACGCTCCCACCCGTGTTGGAAGACTCTCTACCTGTAAATCTTTCAGAAACCTTCGACACAGTCCGAGCAGGAGTTCGTCAATCAGCGGAAGCCTACATAAATCTTTGTACTCTACTCGAACGCTTAGCGAAGCGGAATCAAGGTGTTGCGGCCGACTACCTTCGATTTTCCCTGGCGCTGCAGTCGTTGACCGAAACCTCTGAAAGCACCTATGCCATTGATACAAACGATGTGCCTTTACTTAACGAGGGTATTCTGTCGACAGCGAAGCATCTGTCTACCAGCCAAAGTCTGCTAGTGGATGAGGCTCGTGCATGGGATGACGGAGCATTGGAAGATTTCAAGAGACAAAGAGACGCGCTTGTCAGTATGCGAGATATGTTTGACCGGCGAGATCGGTTTGCCAAGGATAATATCCCGCAACTGGAGCGAAGGATAGAGAGCAACGAGAGCAGGTTGGCAGGGCTTAGAGGCAGAGCAGAAGGAGCTGTCAAGCCTGGAGAAGCGGAGAAAGTGGAGCAAGCTATCATCACGGTAAACGACATGTCTGATCTCAGTACGAGTGAAACTCACAAGCTGCAGGATAAGGAATCGATTGTTGCACAGCACGCACGAGGCGTTTTCATCAAGGAATGCGTTCGAGACGAGCTACTTTTCTTCCAGCAATCGCAGTATCATGTCGGCAAGTTGCATCAGGACTGGAGTCAAGAAAGGGTTAAATATGCAGAACTGCAGGCTGAGAATTGGCGAGCACTCAGTGAGGAGGTAGAAGGAATGCCTCTTGGGGAATGAGGCTACTCTAATGGAACAGGTTCACGGCATCGCCCCCTTCATTCTAGTACATGGCTATGGGGTTGCATGGAAAGGGAAATTGTTCTTGTAGCCTAGATTGTTTTGTTTCTACCATAGCGAGGTTTGGCCATCCGGATGGATGGATGGTAAGTATTGTAGAAAGATATGCATAAGCTTTCGTTCGTGGGCTCGTAAGACATCACACAGCTCTGCATACCCATATGTAGTGTACAAGGAACCTGGCCTAGAACCGTAGGTTGAGCAAGTAGCAACGTTTCACGGCCATTGCACAATGAACTGCTCCTGACAAGCTTCGATGGCGGCGGCCTGCGGCTCAACCTAGCGTCGCCTTATGACAACGTTATCCGAGGCACTTCAGCCTTACCGTGTGACTTATCGGTTGCCCTGGCGCCTTGTCTTAAGTCGCAGCTTCTCTTCGCCGTCTGGTCTCACAGACAAACCTCAGCATAAGATCACAATATGCCACCGGCATATACACCAACACAGAAGGGCGCGATAGCTCAGTTCGTAAGCTTCACGTCAACAAAGGACAGTGTTGCCGCAAGAGTGAGTGGCTTCCCTGCTCCTAGGAATGCTTCGATAATACCTGGAGGTAGCGGCGAGTGTTAGGATTAGCCTTTCCATTGAACTTCCGTTATGTGGCCCTGCAGTGGAGCTGACTCGGTGATGTTCTAGCACCTCAAATCTCATGGCTGGAACGTGGAACAAGCAGTTGACGCGTATGTATATTTTCTTTCTTACATATCTTCGATGGATGCCTATGGACAGTGCTTTACCAGAAAGGCCACCGGGCTAAGTATATCTACAACCGCATCACCGAGTGTTGGCTCTGGGGTAGGGGTCCTGCGCCCATGCTGAGCTGGAGTTCCAAAACAAGCACGGAGCCTGGACGGATCAGGGTGACAGACTCAAAATGAAGGGAGGTCCACAAGTGTCCAGAGAGGATAGCAGAGAGGACAGGCTCTAGAAACCCAAAGCGTTGCCTTAAGTGGAAGCTTGGGCTCATATAGCTGGATAAGCTGGGTCGATGATGACCAAGAGCAAGAAACCACTAAAGGTTCCCTTGTAGTCCACCAGACTGGGTGGGATTCAAGTGCAACCACGGTACTTCTACACTACAAGATGTGAACGAGTCGTTACCGCCAAACAGGAGATGCTACTCAGGACTCTCTTTACGAAGACTCATCACAAAAAAAAACGTGTAATCAGCACACGTTTTCCATCCGTGTTCCGATCCATGCTACGGCGGCCTCTGCTTCCGAAACAGACTCTTCGCATCATACTGCAGGACTCTGGTATAACCCGCAACTGAGAGGCCCCACCCACGAATGGCAACCAGCAGACAACCAATCGATGGGCCAAGGCCAACATGGTTCGGACTCTCTCTCGTTCAAGCGATACATCACCTACCTTCGCTTATCGTGGGATCGCTGGCGCTAAATTGGTCTGATGCACAGACGGCTGGGACGAGTACGGTTTTGAGGAAGAGAAATCGCAGATGACTGCGAGAAATCCAAAAAGAGGTAGAGCGCGGCACGATTAATCTCATGGTGCTCCTGCGGCCACAGCCACTTCGAGTAGCTGTTACATCGAATGCAAGGACGTTGTAGGCTTCCCGAAATTAATGGTAAACGGATGAACCATATCCCCAGCAATGAACACGATGCAAGCCTGGCCTGGAATCCCAAGAATCAAGACCAGTCCAAGATCGAGAGAAACATCATTACTATACGAGAGAAAACCCAATCTAAGATGAGTAGGTTCACGACAGCAGCCGCGGCAGCGCTCCTGACGCAAGCAGCCTATTGAGGAATTATCTAGCCCAAACCATTGGCCTTCGGCGATCGAGAATCCTCTGTTCCGAAAGCGCAGGTGGGATCATCAAGGATACCGTGAACAACCCGGTAAACGGACGGGACCAGACTGGCACAGATGTTTTGGAGATATGAAGGTGAAAGAGGGGCGGATGCAGCCCTTTGAATTTTAATCGAAATGAACTCCACACTGCAACGTCTTACGCCAGATGGGCCCCCTATCTGGTACCTGACCCAGAGTCCTGCTGGGATTGACTCGAATGGGTCGTTCCAGCTATCGATTGCGAAATACAAAAACCCAGAAAGAGGATTGGATCGGCCTCTCTGCCGCAGACGCACCACCTGCTAAGGACAGATTTTCTGAAAGTCGTATCTCGAGTAAGGTCGCGAGGCTGATCTCCGAACGCCGCCTTCGACAGTGCGATACTTGCAATTGTCGAAGCTAGGGCTGGAGTTCGCATGAAGACGAGAAAGTTTCGCTCAACCTGCCGGTGGCGCGGATAGCTACTTCGCCAATGTGAACGGTATGCAAATGACAAGAAATATGTAACTTCGGCAACGCACGTTCTTGAGAAAGTGAACATGAGCGAACACGCAAGTTAAGCTCACCCGCAGAGCCTACCAATCGTGGAGAACAGTCTAGCGGAAACCGGATTGTGCTTTACCCCAGCAGTGACGTGACCTGTTACAACAGTCCATAAGAGACGACCAGTCTCTCTCTCTCTTAAATACATGGATCTTGCTTTCTGTTAATGATGCGGATGATGAAGACATCGAGGAGCTGAGACTGGCTTATGGAGATGAGAACATGGGTAACCAGCAACTCATGTAGAAATATTCGGAAGATGGTGGATGCTTTGCATAAGGGAGTCCGATGTGGAGATGGGAAAGAAAAGCATCAAGGAGCGCCTCGGCCGGGACGTACTAGCAAGCCTGCGCTTTCTGTTCTATAACCGATATTGGCGAATCTTCGACCCTCGTACCCTCGTCTAGCCAACGGACAGTTGCTCGATATAGATGGTACATCTATCAAGAGGTTCGATGACGCTCAGGATCAAAACACACCTTCGCCCGTCTCGTTACCAAGCTATAATAGGATTGCCTACGATGGGTCAGCTGCGTCTTCAGACACCTGATAAGAGTCTGTTCATGGACGGTGGGCAGCGTTCATCATTTTCACTTGTCTGAGAGCGGAAAACGAACTAGCGCACCCGGAAGAAACCGGCTGAGCGCAGGGGACTCCCGAACAAGCCCTCGATCAAGCTGCGGATCAGCACAAGTCTTTGTCTTGGTTTCGGGAGAGATACATCTTCTGAGAAAGAGAGCTAACCAATGAGCGGTTGGTCACAGATACTTCCAGAGCTCTAATGGCTCCGTGGGCAACTCGAGTCATACTACGGCATTGAACAAGATGTTTGACAGATATCGAGGTATTGCCGTACGGGCTGAGAACACCATACCGTAGCTGACACCATCCAATGCAGATTCACCCATTCACAACCCTGATACTATCGGCGTTGAAGGCTCGATGCGATACATGGCCGATCTACAGGTTAACCTTGACGAAGTTGCGACGCTGGCTGTTGCCGAAGCGCTGTCGGCGCCAACAATGGGAGAATTCACAAGGGAAGGTTTTGTCCAAGGTTGGAGGTCACTGAAGTAAGGCAACTACGGATCGATGCATCTTGTCTAGCTAATGTCATTACGCCCAGTGCCGACACACTTCCAAAGCAACAGGCAGCTGTTGCAAACTTTCGCTCCGGTCTCACACCGAAATCCGACTTCTTCAAGCGCGTCTATAAACATACTTTCCTCATTGCAAGAACACCTGGACAAAAAGCAGTCGCTCTCGATGCGGCGATTGAGTTTTGGCGATTACTTTTCACTCCCCCTTCGGTCAGTTGGACTACTACAAGTACGCCATGGTTAGATTGGTGGATCGAGTACCTGGAGAGCAAATGGAAAAAGACGGTAAACAAAGACATGTGGGATCAAACATTGGTGTTCTCGCAGAAGAGCCTGGAAGACGAGTCGATGAGCTGGTGGAGTGAAGACGGGGCATGGCCGGGCGTTCTGGATGAGTTCGTTGTCTATGTCAACGAGAAAAGAGGCGACGAGGGGAGGATGGATATTGAGTAAAGGTGCAGATTGGTCATTTTGCATGTTGCATAGCCTAGGCGTAATAGACTCCGACCGTCAAGCGTAACAGCAGCTAGGTTTAACGACGAATACTCCCCATGTCAAACCCATTCCAGAACCTGTGCCCGGAAAGATATAGAGATGCCAAGCAGCCATCATCTGAGCAGCTACAAGAACTAGCTGACGATGCTCGTAGCCACGGACACGAGGCTCTTCTCTTCGAACGATATTGATGGTACGGATCGCTGTATGAATGCCGTCAATACGTTTCCAAAATACACTACTTCACTTCTGTACTGGCTGGGATTTTGTATGGGGCGGCCCTAATGACCCCCTATTCGAAACTGAACTGCCTGGTAATGTATGTACGTTACTTACTTCAAGCAGCCTGTCACTCTGACTTTCAGACATCTTGGCTTCGTCTTCAGTACAACTCGATTTCGACGTCTCGACTTCTCATCTATTGAGCTCCTCTACTGCCTCTAGATACGATGATAACCAGGCGCGCACAAGAAAGCAGTGATGAATCCACATCATCGTCATCCACAAAATACTCTATCCGTTCCTTCGAGACAGCCGCAACAAGTCCAGTGCGCGGTCCTGACCCAGAGGATGCTGGCTGGTACGCAAGTCTACGAACGTATCCCATCAAGGCAAACGACCCCATCGTAAACTTGTGGAACGACGGCTTACGCGAGACTGTAATGAGGGAGGTTCGGAAGTTGAAGAGCTGGGAGAGCATGGACGTCCTCCGACGTGGCGTTTCTCTAGCGGAATCAGAATGCCCCCCTACCGTCATAATCTCTATCACTCCGGGAAGCATGGAAGAACTGTGCATAGATGTTGCGCATCTGCTCAAACGACGCTTGGAACACTACCGACTTGACGCGGTAGTTGAGATTGTGGAAAGCAGCGTAGTCCGCAACACGGTGATAGGGGTGATTGAGAAGCTGTGGGGATTGGGAGCAGTATTGCCGTGCAAGGGGGTGATTCAGGAGCGGGAACTCTAGGGGGATACGTCCGGTTGGAGAAAGTTGGGATGACGCCGAAGCACTGTGCGTTGACATGTCATCATGTCGTGGTCTCAAAGAAATCTTCTCCGCCCAGTAAGTGGCCTCTTCTTCCCCCACTGGTTTCTTCCTATTACAATGCTGACTTTGCACAGGGATTTACACTAATGGCATCTCTCCCTTGAATTGGCAAGCCTCAGCTACAATCCTGAACAGCCCAAGTGCGGACGATCTCAGCGACAGTTTGCAATCACGTCTGCAATACATGTGGGCAATGCAAGATTATAGGAAGGAAACAGAGGAAATGATACAAAACGGTATGGCAAGCGCGGTACGGAAGCAGGGCCTAGGTAAAGAATCCCAAGTCGTGAAAAAGGCAATTGCGCGTGTAGCCGAACTTAAGGAATTTCATTCGCACTTTGGACGGATTTTCGCGTCGTCCGGCTTTAGAATCGCAGCAACGGGTTGTGCGGTTGACTGGGCTCTCGTCGAAGTGGATGAGGAACGAATAGGAGGGAATGTGGTGAGTTTTGACCCCACGCAGATCATGATTATGAGCATAGACGAATGGTGACTTACTCTAAAATCATAGCTGAAAAGAGTTGAAACCATATTTGAGCCTCCTACCGACTTCGTCCAGCAATTCGAAGACTCCAAGGAGGACGACATGGCGTACAAGTTTGGCCGAACCTCAGGCTTTACCCAAGGCCGACTTAGCTTCATCAGATCGCACGTTCGACTGCCGGAGTCTTCCTCTGAGACCAGGGAGCAAGTCTTTCTCGCACCCAGTGGAAGTCGACATCCCTTTAGCGAGGAAGGAGACTCTGGGGCGTGGGTCTTTGATATGCTGGGTAACCTTGGAGGGTTACTTGTGGCCGGGCACTTGAAGACAGGTTGGACCTATGTTACACCAATTTCCGTTGTGATTGCAGATATTGAGGCACGCCTAGAGTGCAAGGTCATGATTCCTGATGCATGAGCAGTGGAAACAACCCTCAAATTCAATGCACAGTTTGACGGTGATATCAGCCATTTTCGCTCTACGCACCTCCGGCACCTTCATGACAATGTCGCACCCATGAACATATCAATTATCATTGTTCCTTCCTATTGAACAACCAGCTGCATAAGGACCTCTGAGCAACCGGTTGTTTTCATCGCCTTCGTCGCCTCCGATACATCCACAGTAACTCTGACGATACCCAGCCTGTAAACACCTCTGACCGTACGTCTACAACAGAAGCCTCGCAGCGAAGCGAGCCACGGTTATACCACACTTACAACGGCAGTAGCTACCGTGGCTACGGTGGAGGAGAAGACTGCAACAACGACGGTAAAGGCCTCGTCACTTCGTGGTGGAAACGAGCGGCACTTACAGCATGGAATTAAAACCTACGCACGCATAAAACGACTGCTTCGTACTTCTGAATCTCCGCACGCTACTCCGCATCCTCGAACCTGTTGGAATTGCCACAAAGCCTTCGTCTCAAACATCGACGTTTATGGACATCTCCGGCCATGCACTTCCTAGGTAGTCATATAAGCCGCCCTACTCATTTAAATAAATTGTGAAGGAAATAGGGAGGTAACGAAGGATTTACTATGAAAATAGCTACATGTGGCGTTTCTAGATGCTGGAATCATAGTATTCAGATGAATTGGTGGTTTTCTTTCTAGTAGTTAGTTCATCTAATCAGTAAATACAGTAAGAACATGGCGCCGGTAGTTGTACGAAGTACATCCTTTTAAGGTACTCATACACCTCAACTAATCAGGCTATATTAGTAACAGCTAGAGTCCGTAGTAGTTCTTCATTTAATCCATCATCACTACCTGCTACTTATCACTACCTTATGTTATGGGGTCTTTTAGACGCCAGCTTAGAGCGGATGGGTTCACAGGCCTTGATTAATCTGACAACACTAACATCTGCCCCTAGTAATTAGTTGTATTCAGTTTTAGTGTAGATTACATAGTAAATAAACACTGACGCGTTATAGAAATTGCGTGTTCATGAATTTCAGTGGGAAATTGTAAATTTCATACAGACTATGGTGTTTATATATTCCCTATGCTAATCTACCTCACTGTTGTCAACTTTGAGACACTTTAGTGTCTTGTATTTCTTCATTAGATTCTTCACACTCTTGCTACTCATTGTAGACATAAATTCAGTCAAACCCTGTATTCATACCTGTATAACCTCATTTTTAACATTCAATTTGACACTCTGTGCCTCAATATCCTTCTTCAGACTGTAGTATTGAGTTCTTAGTGACTTCAGAACCTTTTAAACCTTTAAATAACATTGTTTCAGTGCTTCTATCTTTTTATTCAAGTTATTGACTATGTATTCTGTCTCTATACTCTTATATATCTCAAATTCACAGTTCTCTCACATAAACCCATATTGAGCTCACATGTCAAAGATAAGAAGATTTCAGTGAAGAATTTCCTGCTGTCAGAAATGTTGACACAGAAGGTTGTAGAACTGAAAAAACACACAGTCACAGAAGAATTCATCTGTTTTCTCATCAATATTCAATTTAAATGACTTCACACTCTTTTCACACATCTTTTCAGCCTGTCATAACTTCAAAATCATTAAAAGTTGAACTGAGCAAGGTAGCTGTCACATTTCAGGTCACATTACTGTGTCAAAAAGATTTTAAGTACAGAAATTGTGCTTTGTCTTTTCTGCAGTCTGATCTCATTATTGTGCAATGCAATTGATGTGCATGCATATTTCAGTAAGGCTGAATCAACTCATTGTAGCTCTATTAACTGACTGTTTAAGAAAAAAGTATCAAAATTTGACTGTCATGAGTTGAACTCATACTAAAGGTCTTATGATCTAGTTACTAACTAAGACTTTAAGACTAAAGCACTTATCTTCTTATCTTTATATGAAGCTTTTCTTTTTTTCTTCATAGTATTCTTCTTGTATTTAGAAATTATTAATCAAGCATCAGTCTCATTGCAAACCTATAACATTAAAATACTATTCTCATTTAAACCTGACCTACACTAAAGGCCTTGCTGTATGATTGTTGAAATCAGTGCAGAATGAGTGCAAAAACCCTTATAACAGATAAAGTGAAGACTGTTGCTGATGAGATTTCTTCTTAAGCTCAAATACTTATAACAGAACTATGCAGCATAAAGAGTCATACAGAAGAGAACATGCAGAACATGAAGGCTCATATGAATCTTCTTTACATCTTTGTGATGAATTGAGACAATCTCACACTGACTACATTAGCTGTTGCAACATTATCTTTTTCTTAAGAATCAGTCAATTGTACAAACAGTCTCACTTTAAAGCAGCTCATTGCAGCAATGAGTGTAAATCAGCACTTAAAGCAGTGTCTTTTTGACTCACTCAGATTTGAAGAAAAAAGAGTGAAATTCAGACCTTAACTACAACAAATTGTCACTAAATTGAATGTGAACATGTTAAATGACAATGTCAGTGTACAGTTCTGATACTTACACAGTCAGCTGAAAGAATTGACTTTAAGTTAAGTCACACCTTAAATTGCAGTCTGTATTAAGTCAAATAAAGCCTCAAATCACACAATCATTGAAGAGCTGATCAATCAACTTCAGCATGTGTACAATAATTCAGAATCAAGAAAGAGAGCAACTCATATCTTAAAAGCATTAAAACAAAAAAAAAAGTCATTTGTGAGACATCTGATCATCTTTGAACAGACATTGCTGAAAGCAGAAGGCTTAAAATGAGATGATACTGTTAAAAAGACATTTCTCAGTAACAGTCTAGATGTAATGCTCACACAAGCCCTGATTGCAACATCAATCTCTGTGTTATACAATGAGTACATTACTCTTCTGTAGCAGGTCAGTTATAATTTAAAGTTAATTCAAAAGACTGTTACTCAAAAGTGTTGTATAATCACTATCATCATCATACAGCAGTCTCACTTTGACTTTATAGACTGAAAAGTCATTGAGCATGTCTATCACAAGTTTGCAATAAGACTGATGCTCAATTGATAATTTTTAAATACAAGAAGAATACTATGAAAAGAAAAAGAAAAGCTTTATACAGAAGTAAAAAGATAATGTACTTTAGTCTTAAAGTCTTAATAAGCAACTAGATCATAAGATCTTAGTATGAGTTTAACTTATGACATTATCTTTTTCTTTTTCTTTAAGATTGTGTTTTAAGCTTCTGAAAAGATTGTTGTATAGTTGTTAATGTTTGTTAACATGTGTTTGCTCACTTTGTACAAGTAAGGTTTGCAGATGAAAATTTTTTCATTGCTTGCATAATTTTCTTTAACAATTCACTTAAGCTTATCTGTCAGTGAAGTGAGTTATAAACCCTCTCATCTCATATACAACTTTTTTTTTTCTTTCTTCTTCAACTTCTTCATCAACATCTTTTGTATGTGAAACCTTTCTTGATTGAATATGTCAGCACTGACTCTTGTACAACAAGCTCAGCAGTAACAACAACAATAACAACAATGTAAATGTTGTATAGATACATGTCTTAAAGCTGACAGCTCACAGAGTTCTCATTCTTTACAATACATATGTTGCTGTTCTCACTCTTGTGACTGTTGATGATGATTCAGTTTTCTTTGTTAATCAGCAGCAGCTCACTCTGTATGCTCACTTTTCTCAAACAATAATTATTCTTATACTGCTTAATGTGAATGTTCTGTTCATATAACTTCATATAACATTAAATCAAATAAGAACTCATCAGCTGTTGTACATCAATGCAATTCTAACATTATTTTTCTCAGTATTCTGAGACAGAGTACCGCTTTTTTGCATGTGTACACAAAAATAAATTACCGGATTTGACTCAGGGTACCGCTTTTTAAAATACCACCAGTACTCTGAGTTCTTCAGGCTTGTTTAAGCACTTTCACTCAGCTTTTGATTTTGACTCAATGCAGCAAATAAAATGTGACTCTCTGACGCAAAAATTATTTAAAAAGGTCAACTGACAGTGAAGCTGTTAAATTTCTTGAATGTTTGAAAATTTGAGGTGTGTAACTTTCAATAAAAACTGGTACCCTGGGTCTTTTCTGACTGTGATGACACTTTTGCAGACATTTTGATTTTTGTCTGAAAATATAAACAGTTTGTCACACTGTGATGCAAAAATCTTTGAAAAGGGTCAACAGACAGCTGAGTCATCAAATTTTTGAAAGAATTTTGACTGTGTAGCTGTATGTCATGAGTTGAACTCATACTAAGGTCTTATGATCTAGTTGCTTACTAAGACTCTAAGACTAAAGCATATTATCTTTTCACTTCTGTATGAAGCTTCTCTTTTTCTCTTTATAGTATTCTTTTTGTATTTAGAAATTATCAATTGAGTGTCAGTCTCATTGCAAACCTGTGACATTAAAATACTATTCTCATTTAAACCTGACCTACTTTAAAGATCTTGCTGTACAATTGTTGAAATCAGTGCAGAATGAGAACAAAAACCTCTATGACAGATGAAGTAAAGACTGTTGCTGAGAAGATTTCTTCTTAAGCACAAATACTTATAACAAAACTATGCAGCATGAAGAGTCATATAAAAGAGAACATACAGAACATAAAGGCTTGTACAGATCTTCTTTACATCTTTATGATGAATTGAGACAACCTCACATTGACTACATCAGTAAATACAGCTATTTCAACATTAGCTGTTGCAACATTACCTTCTTCTCAAGAATCAGTCAATTGTACAAACAGTTTCACTTTAAAGCAGCTCATTGCAGCAATGAGTGTAAATCAGCACTCAAAATGATGTCTTTTTGATTCACTCAAATTTGAAGAAAAGAGAGTGAAATTCAGACCTTGACTACAATAAATTATTGCTAAATTGAATGTGAACATGTCAAACAACAATGTCAATGTTCAGTTCTGATACTTACACAGTTAACTTGAAGAATTGACTTTAAGTCAGGTCACACCTTAAATTGTGGCTCATATTAAGTTAAACAAAGTTTTAAACTGTATGATCATTGAGAAGCTGATCAATCAGCTTTAACATGCATACAATGACTCAGAATTAAAGAAGAGAGTGACTTGTATCTTAAAAGCTTTAAAACAGAAGAGAAAACCATTTGCTAAACATTTGATCACCTTTGAACAAACACTGTTAAAAGCAAAAGACTTGAAATGAAATGATGCTGTTAAGAAAACATTTCTTAATAACAGTCTTGACACAACACTTATGTGAGCTCTGATTGTTATCTCAATTTCTGTGTTGTATGATGAGTACATTATCTTGCTACAGTGAGTCAGTCACAACTTAAACTCAATTCAGAAGACTGTTACTCAAGAGTGTTATATGACAACTATCATCATCATGCAACAGTCTCACACAAACAACATGAACTGAGAACTCACTGAGCACATCATTGTTACAGTTACAGAAACTGAAGAGAAACACAGAGCACAATGAGTGTTAAAGAAGAAAGTGGCAAAACATCATATGAAATAACTATGCATGCACTGCAAAGACAATGACCACTTCATTAAGAACTGCAAACTTCTGTTTGCTGTATGATCTTGCATCATCAATGTTGTCACTGCTGAGACTGTGAAGAAAGTGACAGAAGTAAAGAAGAACTCAGAAAAAGAGTAGCTTTTAGCAGAAGTTGCAGCTGAAAGCATATGAGATGTGATAAAAGCTGAAAGAAGTTTGAGAATCAGATAAACAGTGCCTTCTTCACTATGTCAACATTAATCAATAAGAAGTCATATGCACATATCTTGTATGACACAGAGTGTCTGTTTTATGAAATAATCACTTCTTGCTTTGCTAAAAATTACAATCTACAGTGCATGAAGATAAGATCTTGCACAATTATGAGGTTTGATGAACCTTCAGGTTCATCAGTAAATGAAGTAGCTGTTGTACAAATTAATATTGACAGACATCAGAAGTCAAGAACATTCTTTTATATTGTTCTTAAGTTAGCATTCTACAACCTTATACTAGGTTTATCATGAATGAAGCAGAACAAGATCATATTGAATGCAGACAGAGTCTCTCTTACAATTGAATTCACAGAAACTATCATATGAAACAGAGAAGCTTCTGCTGAGAGTGAGTTCAATCATGTTATAATGTCAGTTACATTCTTTACAAACCTCATATAAAAAAAAGAAGAGAAACAGAAGAAGATTGAGTTGTTCTTGATCAGCATGATCAATATCAAAAAAGCCTTAACCTCACAGAAGAAGACTGACTTGAGAACTATACTCTCTGATCATTATCATGAGTTTTTAAATGTGTTCAATCATACAATGACTGAGAAGTTGCTGCTCTTAAGAGAAGAAGACACAGATCATTAAATTGAACTAAAAGAAGTGAATAAAAAAGAGTTAAAAGTACTCTGAGATTCTCTATACAACATGATAAGAGAGAAGCTACTAGTGTTACACAAGACATTAACAGAACTTTTGAATAAGCAGTTCATACAAGTCAGTAACTCATTTGCTGCAGCATCTGTTTTATTCATATGAAAGTCAGAAGGTGAACTTCAGTTCTGTGTGAACTACTGTGACTTGAACTGAATCACTTAAAAGAATCATTACTCTTTTTCATTGATATATGAGACTCTGTAAAACATCAAATGAGCTTACTGATACATCAAGTTGAATGTCATAGCAGCATTTCACAAGATTTGAATTGCTGCAGAAGATAAATAAAAGATGGTGTTTTGTATGAGATACAGATTGTATAAATGAATGATGACTTCTTTTGAGTTAGTCAATGCTTTAAGCACCTTTCAAAGATATATTAACTGAGTCTTGCAGAACTTTCTGAATGAGTTCTGTTCAGTTTATGTGAACAATATTCTTATTTTCACTGATGAATCACTGCATTAACACTGAAATTATGTATGAAAGATACTACTATGACTTTGAGAAGTTGGCCTACAAATTAACATTGACAAATGTGAGTTTGAAGTCAAGTCAATCAAGTACCTAAAGTTTATTCTGAAAGTGAGAAAGAATGTAGAAATGAATTCTTAAAAGATGAAGACAATCATGAACTGACAAGCCTTTAAATCAGTAAAGAGTGTACAGAGTTTCATAAACTTTGCAAACTTCTATTGAAAGTTCATTAAGAACTTTTTTAATCTGATTATGTCAATAATGGCTCTTGTACAAAAGAACACATCTTTTAAGTGAACAGAGAAAGCTGATCAGGGTTTTATGAAGCTAAAGGCCATGTTCATTTCAGTGTCAATTCTAGTTTCATTTGATCACACACATACAACAGTTATGAAAACAGATTTCTCAGATTGATGCATAGATGAAATTCTGTTACAGTTAATAAACAATGTGTAAAGGTTCTGTGTCTACTATTCAAAGAAGAACACATTTGCAGAGTGCAATTATGAGATTTATAATAAAGAGATGCTGATCATCATATGATGTTTGAAAGAGTGAAATGCAGAATTGAGAAGTGTGTCAAGTTTTCAGATCTGTACAAATCACAAAAATTTGAAATACTTTATGACAGTTAAAAAGCTTATAAAGCAACAAATGAGATGGTCTTTAATTCTGTTACAATACAACTTCTTCATACTATACTTATTGAGTAAGCAGAATGAAAGAGCAGATGCTTTATTGAAACAAAAGCAGAATGTGTCAATAAATCTCTCAGATGACAGAGTACAACATTGTATGACACAGATAATATATTCTGAGATGATAAGCAAGCCTATACAAACTGCCTCAATGACAGTAGCAGACATATTAATCTCTAACACCGTCCCCCTCAGTAGTCTGAGGCAGTCTATTGCTTTTTTGTATGGGTAAACAATAATAAAATACCGAAGGTGACCCAGCCTACCGCTTTTTAAAATACCACCGGTAGCCTGGGTTCATCAGGTGTGTGTGAACACTTTCATTCACTTTTTGATTTTTGCCTGACAGAGCGCACACAATGTGACTCTGTGACTCAAAAATCATTTGAAAATGTTGACAGACAGTGAAGTTGTCAATTTTCTTGAATATTTGAAAATTTTGAGTGTGTAACTTTGGGTAAAAACTGGTAGGCTGAGTCTTCTCTTATGATTGTGACACTTTTGAAGACACTTTGATTTTTTTCTAAAAGAATAAATGATTCATCACACTGAGATGCAAAAATCATCTCAAAATGTCAACTGACAGCTGAGTGATCAATTTTTCTCTTACATTTTAACCGTGTAGCTGTAGATAAAAACTGATAGGCTGAGTCTTTCCCGACTGTTGTGAAACTTTTGCAGACATTTTGATTTTTGCGTGAAAGATTGCATAATTTCTGACATTGTGATGCAAAAATCATCTGAAAATGTCAACAGACAGCAGAGTTGTTAATTTTTTGAAAATTTCAGCTGTGTTACCCTGTGTGAAAACTGGTAGGCTGAATCTTTTTCAACTGTTTTGAGACTTTTATAGATATTTTTGAATTTTTGTCTAAGATCATACACAGTTTGTGACATTGTGATGAAGAAATTATCTGAACATGTTAACAGACAGCTAAGTTGTCAATTTTTTTGAAAATTTTAAATGTGTAGTAACTCTGTGTGAAAACTGATAGGCTGGGTCTTTTTCAACTGTGGTAACACATTTGCAGCTGCTTTGATTTCTGTCTAAAAGTATAAACAATTTGTCACACTGTGATGCAAAAATCTTCTGCAATTGTTAACAGACAGCTAAGTTGTCAATTTTCTTTGATGATTGTTTCTGATTTTCATCATGTAGCTGTTAGTGAGGGTGAAAACTGATAGACTGAGTGTTTTTTGTGTGAATGAGAAGATGTGATGATGATACTTTTAAATGTAAAAACAGCATTGATCTGTCACACTGTGATGCAATAATCTTTTAAAAATGTCAACAGACAGCTGAGTTGTTTATTTTTTTTTTGGGAAATTTTACCGTGTAACTGTACATGAAATCTGATAGGCTGAGTGTTTTTAAATGTGAATGATGAGATGTGATGATGATACTTTTAAATGTGAGAACGACATGAATATGTCACACTGTGGTGCAAAAATCCTTAGAGTTAGAAACAGACAGCTGAGATGATAAATTTTTGATATTTTAACAAGATGTTTTTTAAATAAACTGACAGGTGAAATGCTTTATGTGTAAATAAGCTGATGGGATAAAATTAATTTCATATAACGTGTAAATATCATTAGTTTGTTATATATTGATGTCAAAATCTGTAAAGAAAACTTACAGACAGTTAGGCTATTTTATCTTTGAAATATTCTGACTTTGAGTTATATGTTTTTACTGATTGATCAAGTATTCTTTGTGTGAATAAAATGATATAAGTCTGAGAGTTTTATATGCAGAAACTTGAGATGTTTGTAATACACAAATACAGAAATATTGAAAAAATATCAACAGACAGTAAAGTGATTAAATATTCATTGTTTTATTTAACAACTTTACACACACATCTGTCACTGTATGTATATATGATATCATGTGACAATAAGACTTTCAGATATAAGAACAGAAAGAGTCACACACATGATGATGCAGAAATGATGAAGATATGTTGATAAACAGTCAAGTTATTCAATATCTAACATCTCATTTAACAGCTCTGTGCAAACATCTGTTGCTGTATGTGTATATAAAATCACGTGATGATGAGACTCTCAGATATAAAAATGTCAAACATTATTCACATTATGATGCAAAAATGATTGAAAAATGCCAATGAACAGTCAAGTTATCAAATATCTAACATCTCATTTGATAACTCTACACACACATCTGTCTTTTAAGCTTTCTTTATCACTGATGAACATTTTTAAAAAGCATTTTTTTGGTATTTTCTAACTTTCATATAACTATAGATCAATGCAAACATGCAACAACAATAACCTAAAACCTACAAACAAAAATTAAAGACAAAAATCCCACAAAGAAAATATCTATCTAGCTAGACAAAAAACCCTAATCATAACAAGAAAAGACATTCACCTCAGTAACAATTAAACATATCTTCTTTCTACTATCCTCTTTCTTGACCACCACAAGCTCAGTATCAAAATCCCACCTTACATGAAGTTTGTTTCTAATTTTTACCTTATAATGTAAAGAAAACATGTACAACTGAAAATAAAACCTATTCTTTTCAGAAAAGTAACTTCTTATCATATCAAGAGAATCTTCATAGCTCAAATCACTGAAGAAATTGATAGATAACATTAGAACATCATTACACTTCATGGGTTTGCTGAAAAATTGTTAGGTATAAAGTATATTGAAAAACAAGAAAGAAGTTTGAAAATCAATAGTTATTACTTACATTTCTGGTCAAATTCCATACTCTAGGTTGTCAATAGCCATGTTGAAGGTAAGGCTTGCCGGTATGTTGTCATAGCTATAATAATATTAATAATTAGAGAAAAAAAGAAAAAAAATAATTTGATTAAAACTTACCA
>JAABUP010001703.1_pt1 | contig 45471 bp, 57 predicted proteins | sample 5559201 | NCBI WGS metagenome assembly JAABUP01 (sample SAMN10711887, study PRJNA513373) | rock metagenome | isolation source: Antarctica rocks | place: Antarctica
CTATGCATTGCTTACAAATTAGTTCCACACAGCTTTCAATTGTTCAAAGGCAAAGGTCGACCAACTTTGCACCACCCACGTGTCTATACCTGTTGGGAATGGTCAAGAAACATTGTACACACTGATCCTAGGGGGATGCACATATTTGCTTGATGAATGCATGCTTGAGTGAATTGTTGTTGAGCACTTTGCCCGCAGCACACTAACATCAGTACCCGTTGCCGCATGTTCTGCTGGCATTGTGCATATGTTGCAACGCAGTGGCTCTGTCAGAGTCTATTGGCTCCGTCAGAGTCTATCAGCTCTTGTCAATCCCAAAACGTATATTTCAAGTTCAGATACGTCATCCCTACCTAGGAAAATTTAAACTCAAACATGTCTGGGGACAGTAACAACGCGTTTCTTCACGATGTAGCAGCAATGTTTCAGGGACAAAGTGTCATGTTGGTATCTCCTGCAGGGCTTCCATGGAATGATGCAGAAACAGGCGACAGGTACAGAGCAGGTGGTTGCAACAGTCTTCCGAGCACAGATCACGCCTGGGGAATGGCACAGCAATAAGCCAATCATGGTGCTGACTAATCGCGGCTGGCTCGCTCTGCATGCTCTGAGTAATGAGGCCTACGTCATGTGGGTGCTTGGCCTGAATGCCATCCTGGGATTGAGTCAAGTGCAGCAACGGCTGTGTATTGAAAAGTGCAAAGTCAGGGATATTCCCCGGAGTCTGTTGCTCATGGTGCAAGGGTCTTAACACCGGAATATTGTCAGACTGAACGCACCATTTGGGCTATGGAGTTACAGTCTGATGCTGACCCATGATGTGAAAGACCTGAAGTAAGTCGTTGGCAAGCAAGGCCATGACGGCCTCAATAATGGGAGCACAATGAGCGAGTTTGTCATTACTTTGCAGGAAACGCAGCAGCTGAGATTGCATTGTCACATGACAGCAGATGGTTTCTAGCATTGCGCAATGCAGCATTGAGTGTGTGAGTCAGTGTTGTACCATCATGCTAAATGGGCGCTTGATTTTTGCAGATGAGTCACTAATTTGTATACTGATACTACATGTTGATTAACATGCTGTACAGCTTTAGGCCTCTTGGATGACGCATACTTGTGCTGACCACATTGCATGTGCAGACGTTTTGTCGTTAAGCATGTATAGTTGCATGATCATGGTGTTTACGGTCGGAGTGTTTGAATGCGTTGCCTCTGGTGACATGTGCTTGGTCAATATCAGTGTGCATCTAATGACACAGCAGACAGTGACACGTAACGGTACAACGCATTGCATGTTTCACGAAAGCCTGCTGACTTCGAGCATGGGCTTGCACTGCAAATTGGTTGACCTCTTCTTCACACTTTGCAGCCGAAAGGAGAGGAGAGTGCAGTACGTGCCGCATCTAAAGCTACAAGAAATACATGGCTAACAGGTTGCCTAAAGAACAGAGCTATTTACTGAAATTTGACAGCTGTGACACGCTTTGACCAATCATCATAGCCTGTACAGCTGGCATTCAGCTCAAGCCTGCTATCTAAGCAGTTGTGATAGTGTTAGTGTACTGCAGTACAGTACAGAAGGACCGGGCTGTATAACAAAGGCAGACAAGCTGCAATCAAACATGTGCTGGACAAAGTACTTTGAAAACCTGAACAGCTCGAGCTGAAGCCACAAGATGAGCTTATCTTGTAGTTTCTTCACTGGTGCACTGACTGCTTGAAAATGACAAAGCTAGACTCCACCAATGTCCATGCTCTGATCAGGAGTAGCAGGCGCGTCCACATGGCCGTTTGCATTAGTCAGCTGACCAGAAATTACCCAATTTTGCACATGGCTGTCGCTCACATTATAGCTGGCTGTGTCCTGCTGGCCATCATCAGCTACTTCCCGGATGTTACCGGAAAAGTTTCCAGCATCTATGTGAACTACCTGTCCAGCCTCCTCAGCAAATTCGAGTTCCTTGATTGTGATGTCTCGTCGATCCCTCTGAGACATGATGAAAGGGAGGTGGAGTGTCATGAAAAGAGCGACTAAAGCGGAAGCAAGGCAGGGCACTGCCACCTCGGGATGCCCTGAGAGGGCTGTTAGAATCAGGCTTGTGGCAAAGGGTGTCCTTGTGATAGCTGTGTTCAGGCCTGCATGGACATGTACATCCCTGACTTGAGCACGCACTTGTAAATCTACGCAATCAATTGCAGTTGTGATTTGTGTTGTCAAAACAACATCAGTGTTTTGCAAACCTTATGAGAAGCTGCACAATGCAGATTGCACAACAGTCAGGAAACAGTGGAGACAGCTGTGTATGCAGGTTGCAATGCCATGCAGTACATGGCATGACTGTCATAGCTTCATTGCACGGTGCGGATGCCAAAGAGACAACCATACTGATGGTTTGTATCATGAACTCTGGAGAAAAGGACACAAATGGCCCCAACAGCAGTGAAAAAATGAAAGGAAATGGTCACCTGCAGCCATTGTCATGGCTACCACAACGTCTGGCAGGCCTTGCAGGAATGGCATCCCAGGAATGTGAGTAATTGCCAAACCCAGGGAAGTTCCCGCCATGAACAGGGGGAAGATAAAGCCTCCTCTGAAGCCAGAGTTGACAGTCACACTGACAGTGATCAGCTTCACCACTGCTATGACCAACAACAGCTGCGGGGTGTAGTGGTTCTGCTGGAAGGGCTCAAGCCCCCAGACTCCGCCTTTCGGCCAGATGTGTGGAAGGGCAGTTGAAGGGGCAGCCAGGGTGCCTATCTCAAACTCTCCCCAAAACATTACAGGGGGTAGTAAGACTCCAATGACGCCGATGACAAATCCACCAAAGAGGCCGGATCTGACTGGGGTGTGATGCTCCTGCAGTTGCATCAGACAAACATTAAGGCCTTGCTGCTGCATTAGAATGATCAAAGCTTCATGGGACCGCATCTGCAATAGCATGTGCACCACTGTGTAGCACATGTCTCAAACAATGTTGCCAACATGACAAAGCAATATCAAAGGCTGCAATGGCAGCATCAGGGCAAGCCAGAGAGATGTAAGTTGGAGGTATCTCCACAATGCAGACACACGTTTTTACTGTCCCCAGGCGTTTCTGAGTTTAGGTTCCAGTGTAGAGATGACGTTTCTGAATTGAAATAGACGTTTTGAGATAAAAAGAGCGACCAAAGGCTTACATGCAGTCCAACCCAGCTGACCAATTTCACAAAGGCGTGATGAATCTTCATGAACAGTATCGCAAAGAGAGCAGCAATGACGCCGACCACAGCGCCAAGCAGAACATGGCGGAAGTCGACGTGGAAGTGTGGTGCTGCTTTTGTGAACACCCAGATGGCGCCAAATGGGATTCCGGACAGTGCACGGAAGACCACCAGACACAATGCACCGGTGCCCACAGCATAGGTTGCTATCTGCATATGCATGTACACACTGCTTGCATGGGTGCAAGTCCTGTTGAGCTATTTGAACAAACAGCGCTTTGTGACAAAGTACATGACTGCTTGAACAGCTGTAGCAGCTGTAGCTTGAACAGCTGTAGCAAGACAGCACAAACATACCTCATAGAACTGCATGCCGGATCTGTGTAACACCTCCAGCGCAAATAATGATCCTGCAGCAACACATCACAATGTTGGTGGGCATGCAAGACAGGCACCAATTTGTTGGCTGTATCCCAGACATAATCACGAAGTAAGCAATGAAACAGCAATATGTAAGCTGTGTCTTACCTCCCAGCGCAACACCAAAGAACGCTGCAAGTCCAGCAGTCATGCCTGCATGGTTCAAGAGGTGTCAGGCAGACAGGTCTGTGTGATGATGCTCAGGCTACATTGCTCCCAGGACAGCTAACAGCAGAGTGAGCTAGCGTACTGAAGGCAGGCAACCATACCTAGCAGTGCACAATTCCTTAGCTTTTGCCCCTTATACCGCAGAACACTTTTGCCAAACCAACTGCAGGTGGCTCCACACAGTGCTAGAAGGGGTGCCTCCGGTCCCAGTGAACCACCAGCAGCTATGCTGAACGTAGAGCATAAGAACATTGAGGGTGACTTGTTAATGGATATGTAGCCCTGCTCGTGAATGTCTCGAACTGTGTCAGGCAAGTCTCCCGGAGATCCGAGTAGCCTCTGGACCAATCCGGCGAGGAATCCAAAGGTGGTCGACAGCAGGACTGTGTATACCCAGGCGACCTTGCTCACAGCCGGAAACCAAGACACGTTACTCGACAAATGGGTGAGCGCCGGTGCTACAAGCTTTTCTGGCGCAATCTCCCAAGCAAGATGTACAACGGCCTCAAAGAAGCTGTTATAAACCCACGCGACGACTCCAGTCCCGCATCCAAACATCAAAACTAGCAAGAGCATTTTCTTCGGGGTTAAATCTTGCATGCTTTCGCGAAAAGCGCGCAACGATGCAGTCGCCTTTCGTCGCATTGGTGACACATGTTGCTCCCCACCGACCGGCAAAAGGGGATCTTGCATCGCGGAGTCTCCCATGTTGCCTCTAGTTGACAACATAGCAGAACAGCGGAATGCACAACCGTTTCTGTTTGACCATTTTTTGTGCCCGCAAACCCACGTGCACGTGACTACTAAGGGGTAAATTACGCATCCCGATGGGGGCCTGCCCAGGGCCAAAGGGTCCGGCAAAGGGTTCGCCATGCGAATCACGCTGCCGAAAGCAAGCCTTGCGCCTGCACAACACAACTTGGATCAGGCGACAGTGCCTTGCACTGCACCGAAGACGGCCATGTAGGCAAATACATATACCGGTATTTGCGAAGGCATGCCTACAGGGATTAATAGTAATAAATAAAAGCTTTCCAGCTCATGAGCTAGGTACGTGCAGCACAAGTCTTGTCAATATAAATTGCGTAAGGGATATATCAAACACCTCATGTAGCTTGCTACATATTGCCACCATTCTTACGGGCCCTAGATTTTCAAATGTGCTCTGACCCAATTGATGTGTCTAGTTGCTCGGCCTTGTAACGGCTGCAATAGTACGCACTTGATTTCACCCATCACATCACCTCAAGCTTGAGCAGTATTTTCATCCACTCAAGATTTTTAAAATTGAGCCTGCTTTGAGCATGCTCTCTAGCGATCTGGCACTGTTTAACTTTACGCTCCGACTTGGTTCAGACTCAGCAGACAACGATATACATTGTTTAAAACTATCAAACGGTCTGAATGAAACGAGCTGTTCCGGACCACAATTTTGTTGTCTAGCAATACAGCCGGCATCGAAGCTTCCGTGATTGGAGGTCATTACGCATGTAATTATACGTAATATCCCCGGCAGTGGCAGGCAGCGTGTGTCACCTGCCTATCGTTGCTAGCTGCCCTCAGGCAACATTGGGAATGCTATTTCGACACGCGGCTACCTGCACACATTCTCCCGCAATTCGTTGTCAGCAATCCTTGCCTGGCCGTGAACCACCGCTTCCCCGACGCCCGAGGGCGAGATCTATACTCAGTCTAAAAGCCGTGTAACCTAAAGCTTTGTCGAAGTTACCATGGGGCTAGCATCGAAGGTGCAGGCCGCTGGGGCTGCGCCGAGTGCGCCACCCGTCTCGGTAGCAAGTGGAGCTGGCAGTCAGAGCCAGTCACCCGGTTATCCTCAGATCAACCAGTCGTCTTTCAGCCAGCCTCCTGGAGGACAAGCAGGTCAGAGGCCTCCGTCATCAGCATTCATGGGACAGCCAAGTACTCAAGGCCAGTCTACCTTTGTCGGCCAGCAGAGCGGTGTTGGTCGACCACAGTACTCAACTCAGTCTTCATTTCCCGGACAGCAGCCTCAACAACGACCTGGACAACCTGGACAACCACAGTTCCAAACAGCAGGCTTCTCTGGTCAGCAGCAGCCGTTCCAGCAGGCTGGGTTTGCGGGACAACAGCAGGGCTATCAAGGTCAGCAGCCACCTCTTCAGCAAGCTGGCTTTTCTGGCCAGCAGCAAAGCTATGGAACTCAAGCATTTGGCCAGCAGGGTCGACCACAGGGACCTCCTCCATCACAAAGTTTTGCCCAGCGGCCACAGACAACTCAGCAGCCAGGCAACTCGAACTCACAGGTGGCTTTGCAGCAGAAGATTGAGCACATGATACGCACCAACAGGCTGGAAACCTTCTACCCCGCTATTAAGCTGCAGGCGGTTCTGCAGCGCCTCAACAACATTGACTTTAGGTATGAACAAGAAATCTTGTATGACATGCGCCGTGTTCAATGTCATCATGATTGAATGCTTTCTTTGTAGCACCACCGCTTTTGCTGACAGCTCGTTGCCCATCATTGACCTTTGGCATCCCTTCATACCATTCAATCTTAACCATGTATTCCCATGTTGAAGCCACGTTGAAGCAAACAGTCTGCTTTCTGTGTGAACAGGCAGCTGGCCCAGAGGTGGAACATGCCCTTGGAGCTGGCTTATGACTTGTCAACCCTAGCGCTGTATGACATCGTCATCTATGCCGATGACAGCGGCAGCATGATCTTTGAGGAGGGCGGGGAGCGCATAGATGATCTCAAGCTCATCCTTGCCAAGGTGGCAGAAGTGGCCACCCTGTTTGATGATGATGGCATTGTGGTCAGATTCATGAACAGCCCCATTCAAGGCAACGGCATCAGGAATGCGCAAGAAGCAAACAACCTTGTACAGAATGTGCAGTTCACTGGGATGACACCACTGGGATCAAGGCTTGATGAGCGTGTGATCAAGCCCTTTTTGACAGCTGGCGTTCAGCATCGGAATCTGGAGAAGCCTATCCTAGTCATTACTATCACTGATGGGGAACCTGTAGGAGAGCCAAACCAAACCGTGTCACATGTCATCAAGAATGCCAAGGCCCTGGTTGCAAATTCAACATATGGCCCAGGCGCAATTGCATTTGAGTTTGCACAGGTTGGCAAGGATGTTAAAGCTCAGGCTTTTTTAGGTAGGCTTGACAATGACCCTGAGATTGGTGGCATGATTGATGCAACCTCATACTTTGAGCTTGAGGCAGAGGAGTATGCTCAGCGAGGAGTCACCCTCACACCTGAGCTTTGGTTAGTCAAGCTTATGGTTGGTGCAGTCGACCCCACTTATGATGAGTCTGACGAGCTGTAGCCTGTTTTGCTCAATAGTGATAATGTACACGGCCCTTTTTATTACACAGTATCACTTGCAGCGCAAGCATGTGGACACATTGTGCTTGACGCGGTCAGGCCAATTTGAATGCATGCAAATGTGTAGACTCTGCAGTTGATGATGGAAGCGTGAAGGTGACACAACCATGGTTTGCTGTTCCTTAACAATTTTTTTTCTACGTAGTATCACAAACATTGTGCTTTGCAAGCATCCAGTTGGTTCATCCCGTTGGTTGCATGCTTTACCTTGTCAAGTGGTGCTGGTGTACACTATCTGAAGTAGCTTTGACTTTCATGCTGACTTTATGACTGTGTTGCACTGGGCTTGATGAGCAATGATTTTCGTCAGCTGCCATGTATAGTATGCCAAAGAACTTAGTTGTCGGCTAAGGGAAGCCTTGTTTATCAAGCTGAACTTCGTGAACATTCTCCCAATTGTGCGGTCGTAGTGGATCTTCCAAGACAGCCCTACATTTGCTGAGTATGTAATACCTGATGCAACATTGATTATCTGTATTGTGCGTTGCAATGATCCCTCTGGCTTTCCAGTGCGGTACATGAGTCAAAGTTTGTTTAACATGCAGTGTACAGAAGGTTGTGCATACGCTGACTGGAGTGCGCAGGTTTTGTATGAAATCCTGCACCTTCAGTCAAATGGGCTAGCTGGCCCCAATTGCAATGTCTGACTGACTGACTGAGGAGTGCTGGCCCTGACCTTTGGTATGAATGTGGCGCACGCAAACTCGAAGTGGAATGATAGACGGAAACACGCATCATGTTTTAGTACACATGGCAAGACTGGCCGGCTTGTGTCTTGCCTGACTACCTATAGCTGTTGCATCAAACTGCACACGAATTGCAAGCTCTCAGCAGCAACAGAATTGGCTTCACTTTGCGCAGCTGTGTTGCTGCGTGACTTATCACCAAAGGACATGCGCCTCACTGGTGTGCTGCCTGTGTGGTGAAACAGATTTTCTGCATACCCTGCAAAGCCACACACTGCCTTAAATCCTCTGCACACATCCAGGTTGGGGTTCTATGTGCTGTATGCAATGCTGGTTGCTTTGCGACCCATAGCACTGCAAAGAAGGTGGCCTCCACCAGATCGGATCATGTCAATGATGTGGATGGACAGCGCTGAGCATGCATAGCCAAAGACAGCCCTCTGGCATAGCTCTAGCTCGCAGGATGTAATGCACTGTAACATAAGCCAATGGTCGGCGTCAAGAACAGACTCTGCCAAGCATGCATCAACATCAGGCCTGCGGAGCTGCATGGTGGATATGCATATCTGGACCGCACCAGCGTCTGCACTGCCTTGTTTGCTGTCTAGCTGGGCCTCGGCAACAGCTTGGGCTAGAGCCTGAGCGCAGTCGGGCATGCCAACCTTCCTCAACAGCAGCACTGCTGATCTGAGACCCCCACCTGCCACCAGCATCCCCAACCCCCGCCATAGGCTACCCTCAGCCTGCATCGCAAAACCTGCTCACTGGCAGCTGCACAATATGCATTATCATTTTGAAATACCAAGTGTGAAGAGGCAAATGCACTTGGTTTAGCAAGTGTGAAGGGGCAAATGCACAGTATCTGCGACTAGACGATTCTGTGACCCTTGTACAGCATGAGTTGCATAGCCAGCCTTGGAAGCAGCTGGTATGCCTGAACATGCTGTCCTTGAGTCTATGTGTGGAGGACAGGAGTTCTCATGGCATATGATGACAAACGGTCAGAGTACAACACAGCACAGGTGCAAAAAGACACACTTAATTTCAGCAGCACTAGTGTTCAATAGCGAGGCAGGATGCTGACCTGATGTATGTGTGAAGCCCAGCGCTCCAGGGTGATGGCCCTGTCAGAGCCCGAGAGGGTGTTGGCTGTGAGGGTGGCAGCATAGCGCCACAGCTGCGCCTCCTGCAGCACATTCACTGCCTCCTGCGACAGACCTGCACATCAGTCACGACACCTCAGCCCAGGTGCAGTCGTCAGCCGGGAAGTTTTCTACAGCTGTGATCTACAAACAGCATGGCAGAGCTGGTCTTTCATGAACCATGAGCTACGATACCTCCCTTAGAGTCTGGAAGCCATACACTCATCTGTGTTTGAACTTGCACCTGGAGATGGGTGTTTTCTAGAAACTGTGATGTCTCCATACATCCTCAAGAGCCAGAACATTTCCCCGAAGCAGCATTAACACTGCTCCTCAGGGGTCTCTGACATTTACATCGTAAAACCGATGTACCAATCTCAAAATACGATGTTTCTGTATCCAAGAGCTACATGCTCTGTCAAACATTCTTTCTGAGCAGCATATGCAGGCTGGTCATGCTTGTGCCTGATACTGCTCGTGACTCACCTGCTGAGCAGAGCAGAGGGACGCCCAGCAAGTTGTCCCCAACGCTTGCAGCATGTGCCGCCACAACCTTGGCTGCCTGGATGTGCAGGGTCCGGGAGACAGCATCGGGCGACAAGCTGCCACTGCCCGACGCAGCCTGCTCATTGCTGGCTGCCTGCAACACATGTTATACCTTACAGGCTGAGGTGTGGAGCCAGTTGTGACTCATCAGACCTGCTGGCTTGAAAGCATAGGTGTACCATACCACACGCACTCATGCCAAGGCACTCATGTCTGGCTCTGAATATACGTCTTCCTTAAAAGCCTTTGTATGTGTCTTTGTTACCTAAAACAGACAGTGTGAGACAGGGTAAGGTAGGGTAGGGTAGGGTGGGGGGCTGTAGGCAGGGTGTTGGACAGTAAGGCAGATCAGACAGTCCTGTTCTGCGTGAATGAGTTTGATGAGTGTACCAGCATGCCTGCTTCAACAGGAGCTCGACTGCTGTTGATATCATGGCTATGTGCATGTCCAGTTAGCTGGCTGTAAGCGTATGCTGATGCTACGCATGAAGTGTAGCTTGTTCGTGTTGGGGACTAGAGGTTGTTTTAGTACATAGGCATGACAAACATGCCAATCCTCCAAGAGTGAATGCTGTTGCAACGAGGCAGTACAGCACTGATAGATTACAGGACGTTGCCCCTCATGAGTCACATGTATGCGGAAGCAAGGCAACAGCAGCACTGTCTGACGTTGGTTGAGCAAAGCTCATGTCTCCAAGCACAATGGTACTGCACCACAAGGCAGGCAGTTGCACCAGGACGGCCAGGAAGACAATGGTCATGCACCACAGCAACGCAGGCAGTGACAACAGCAGGGCAACAGCAGGCAGGAGGGGATGCAAGATCATACTGCTAGAGCCAGAGTGCAGAGTGCATCTCTGTAGTAGCGAGCGCTCTTCTCAGGAGTGCTGGCCAGCAGGAAGCCCACAGCTGTGGCAAAGTCACCCAGGGCGACATACTCTATCACCCTTCGCTCCTGCATGCATTCCATCCAAGGTGTGTCAGCTGGCTGCGTTGTTGTGATTTACAGCAAGTCAGAAGCTGATTGCTGAGCAGCATGCGTTGCATATAAGGTGATCGCTGGCCGTGTTGTGAGTATCAGCAAGCCAGAAGCTGATTTCTGAGCAGCATGCGCTGCATCCAAGGTGTTAGCTGGCTGTGTTGTCATGATTATCAGCCAGAAGCCAGTTGCTGAGCAGCATGTGGCTTTGGGACGTTTCAGGGGAGGCAGCAGACAATGAAGGGAAACGCAGCATACTCCTAGAACTTGACAAAGAGCTTAGTGACTGCTGAGTGACATGCAAACTCATCGACCAGGCCACTGCTGATACGGAAACACATGAACACAGACATGGTGGGCAAGTGTCCAGCTGCACTTCTGTTTCCAACCAGGCAGGAAAAGAAAGTCACGCTCGAAGTGACATTTTCAGGTCTGTTGAACAGGCCTAGCTCACTCTTAATTATCCACAAACTGATGGACTTTTGTCACTGCCTGAAGGTTGGGTTGCGAGCTGCGTCAACAAAAGCAGAGGTGAGCAAGGTGAGCTTGACCTGTAGCTTTTCATTTTGCTCTATGTTGCGGCGAGACATGAGCTCATGCCATTGAGATCGCTCTCGTGCCTCAGCCAGCTCGGCAGCCTCGCTCCACAGTGCCCTGGGGGCAGCTGCCTGCTGCCCTGCCCCTGTGGGGGCAGGGCCGGCAGGGCCCTGGCTGGGAGCAGCTTCTTGTGCAGGATTGGCAGCCTGATTGGGTTGGAAAGCTTGTGAGACTCCCTCATGGACCTCCTGTATGGTCATCACGCATCTGACCACAGCCGGCCAATCAACAAATGTGGGTTTCATGCTATGCCCAACAGTTTGGGCGAGGGAAAGCAAATTCTGCAAACCCTCTGTGAAGAGCAAAGGTGGAAATCGTAAGCAAGCTAGGGCGCTTACTTGTGCCATCGCAATACCTGTTATTTGCCTATTCAACGCTGTGACAAGTAAAGTTTTACAAGAAAATGTAGTCAAAAGAGTAAAGCAAGCATAAAAAAACCGCAGGTGAAAGCTTTTCAGGAGGGATGTCAAGTACCTGACCAGCAAGGCAATATTTTCCATGATCAATTGCACACTCTGTGTACACAAGAAAGGACCAACATGACAGCAAAGATCAAATTGACAACAGATGTTGCCCAATGTAGAAGAGATGGCTGTATTTCAAGGTGGAGACACATGTGCACCTGGGGGGTAGCAGGGGTGTGGGCCTTGACCCCACCCCTGAGTTTGGCCACAGCTGCCTTCAGATTTGCCAAGGTGGCTGGCAGATGCTTCCAGAAGTTGGCCTACACAGCAAAAAATACACATCAGTCAGATTTTAAGTTTAGTTTGCACCGTGCATGTGTCAGTGTCATAACAAGCAACTGGGCTCAGCATTACTGCAGGGACATGCCAATCATGTACTGCATGTGAGGGATCATGTGTTTTCTGCCTGTAAGGGGTACAGTTTGGTTTTGCTATGTCGTGCCTGTACTGGAATATTATATACAGTCACGTACGCATTTGATTCCAGAGTTATGCAGCAGCACAAACACGCTCAAGACGCAAGCATGCCCAGCCAGACTGATGTGCTAGATGCAGATGAAGAACATCTCTTGGTCATGTGAAATGCAATGCATCTCAAATGAGTTTGCCAACATCAAACTGCTGTGGTACGGCAAACTCAGAGCAGGCTATTGCAGCCAGCACTTCACACACATGATTCATGTGCACAGTGCCTTCTCAGCAGCCATTCACAGAGTGACGCTCAATCATGCACACAGATCCCTTGCAGTCCCCACAACATGCCAGAAACAGTGGAACATGCTATCACACAGTTGCAGCTGTAGCTGCTGCAACGTTGATAAGACTGCGCTACACTTACAGATCACCATGGTGAAGCACTGATCACAAGCTGAAGAGATCAGAAGTACTGGTCACAAGCTGAAGAGATCAGAAGTACTGGTCACAAGCTGACACAAGCAGAAGCAATCATCACAAGCTGAAGAACCAGAAGCAATGATCACAAGCAGCAGAAAGCAGACCCAGCAAACACCAGCTGAAGAACCAGAAGCAATCATCACCAGCTGACGAAAGCAGAAGCAATGATCACAAGCTGAAGAAAGCAGAACCATTGATCACAAGCTGGCGAAAGCAGAACCATTGATCACAAGCTGGCGAAGTGCACACCTCCTCTGAATCTCCTGACACAGTAGCGACAGCAGCCATGCGTTCACAGATGCAGTTGCTCTGCAAGGCGGCGCTGTACATGCGCCACTCGGCAGCATGCAGCAGGGCCCCTCCAGCACGCATGTGGGCCAGGGCTCTTAGCACCAGCCCTAGGCTTGCATTATAGGTGTGGCGTGGCGTCAGGGCCACCATGTTCTCCCCTGCATCACATGAAGTGCTGTGCTGGGGGTGTCAGAATGCACCTCCAAGGTGGGCAGCCCGGTATAATACTTGGCTTCTCATTAAAATGACGCCGAAAGGCGTAGTCTTTCCTTTTCTTTTCTTTTTCTTTTCTCCACCTCCATGGAGATCTGGACTTATGCTAGACACACCTGGAGCATGCAGGGCAGAGATACAGTGCTTACAGTTCTGAGAAGGCAGAGTGCAAAAGAACGATGATGAGGTGATCCACTCCAGCTCAGATCATCTGAATTGGGGTGTGCCCAATTCAAGCATGGTCAAGAGCACCTGCCACAGAGATGAACTACAATTGAATGAGGGGCCAGCAGCCCTGACATAGCTTGTACTGAATCAAGCACAACCAGGAATTTAGTTTGCCATGTTCAAAGTCAAGCAATGCTCACAGCGACGGAAAATGTTGCTCAATCTTCAGGTGCAGTACGTCTTGACGACCTGTTTGCAAAAGCACAAAGAAGATGCTGGTGGCCTGATGCTGTGGCTGCTGACGGCTTGATGCTGATGTCAAGGCTTGTGCTGCTGTTGATATCGTTGTAAGAGATGATGTTGATGCTGATGCTGATGTGATGTAGATAGATGTGGATGTCAATGCTGATAAGGATGTAGATGTTGATGGTGTTGGGTATGAGGTGCCTACCTGGGCCCTTAGCAGGGATGGTACCCGGGGCAGAAGATTGCGCCAGGCTCTTGGCCATCTCCTCCTTGCTTTTGCTGCCCACACGTGCTAACCGCCCTGCACACACGCACACAGACTGCCACAGTCTACAAGCCTGCAGCGCTGTGTGATGATGTACAAGAGTCCATGCACAGCAAGGTTGTGTATTGCCGTCCATTGCAACGCCACATGCAGTGCATATTCCTTGCTGCACGTGAAACAGGGTACTGGCCTACAGGACATCCACACAAAATGCAAGCTTTTGCCTACAGCTCTCTGAAGGCATGTGTTTTAGGGGCAAGCCTTGCCCCTCACACACGAATTACAGCATCCGCCACAGTTGGCGAGTGGGTCTACACATGTGTGGCACAATTGTTTCTGGTATAGGGAAAAGGCATAGTGAGCAGTGTAGCATGAGGCCTTGTGTCTTCTATTGCAGCCAGTTTATTGGCACGGGACACAGCCATATACAGACTGGTTTATCTCACATCCAACGCAACGGCTTATGCAACCCAATGATTCCCTTGGCTGCATGTTAAAGAGGACATCTGACATCTTGTCATGCAACACGATCAGCCCAGCATTGCAAAGCTCCAGAGAAGCTTTCTGGCAGAAAGCCAACAATTTGCAGCAGCACTAGACCATGACAGACAAGAGACGCCTTGCAAAAGCAACAATGCTTACGTGAGATGCCCTTCATGGAGAATATGCTGTCACCATCTTCAGAGTCCTTCCTGGCAGAGCCAGTGTGAGAGGGACTCGGACTCTGGCCCTGCATGATGTGAGCTGGGTCCCCAGGGCTGATCGGGGACTGCCCCTGGCTCAGTGAGGTCGCCCCAGGGCTGCTGGCGCCAGGGCTAGCTGCAGCATGCCCTAGGGCTCCTGAACCCTCCCAACCATCGCCAGGGTCATTGAAGGCGTCCTCATACAAGGTAGGGATGGCATCTAGGGTGTTACGCCGTAACTGGTTCTCTGGGCTGCCCTCTGCCCAATATGTGAGCTCCTGCAGCATGCATTCCATGCTGTCAAGATGTCATTTTTGCTGCCGTTGCTGTTGGCATCTCTTCACAGCATCGGTGTGCACTCCAGGGTTTTTTTTGAGGGTATAGGGTTAAAACCCTGAGCTGATGCGTGGGATGATTCATTGCTGATGCTCATCAGGTCATCCCTGCTAATCTTGCCTAGAATAGCTCTTGGTGGGAATGACTCATGGACCCCTGAGTATCCTTGATGTTGTTCAATTTTGACTGCAGCATGCAAAACGCATTGGTGGAGCAGATTTGATCACCTGTCCTAGTCAAAAGCGGACCTCAGAAAACGCCTTGCATCAAAAGAAACTTGCGATCTACATACTGTGCTACTGCACTTCACATTCTGTGGGATGCTGATGTCATCCAGCTGACAATTCTCTTGAGCCTGGTAATCGGTGACCCTGTACGTTTGCAGTGCCGATTCCTTCGGACGCTAGCATCAATCTCCTGAGGCTCCTTACAAAACGAGAGAGGAAGAGGCTTGACCAGAGCATGTCAAAAGGGCTGACGACATGCATTGCCATCGCTGACCAGTGCTTCTGCTATGCCCATTATTTTGAACGCTGCTGTCAACCTCCTGGCGCTCCTTAGAAAACAAGAAAGAGACAGTCCAGAGCATGTCAAGAGGGCCGACCACAAGCAGTTCTTTGGGACGCTGATCTCAACCTTTTGGCAATCCTCCAAAAAGAGAAAGAGACAGACCAGAGCATGTCAGAACTGGTGGACCATAAGTCATTGTGACCACTGACCTGTGCTTCTGCAGTGCCCATTCTGTGTGGGGCAGCCTGCCATGCCTTCTGGCAATCCTCCGGAAACAGACTCCATACAGCGCTCTCGAGTGCGCTCTCATCGCCCAGGGAGGGCTGTGTCAGCTGCTGCAGCAGGTGCTCTGGCACCCCCTGCTGCAGCAGGACGCGAAGCAGAAGAGCCCAGGGGCGGGGTAGCAGCAGGCTTGACCCCAAGGGCTGAGGGGGTGACAGTACTCCCTGCATCTCACTCAGCTTCAGTTCCGCTTCTATTTATTATGCTTCAAGAACTGAGGGCACGGCCAGGAGCCACCTAGCAGGTGCTTGCAGGCTTCATATTGGGCTGCTGATACATTGCTGCTGAATGCAGTTCAGTGCTTAAGACAAGGAGAGGTCACAAAGGTTCAGGACCTGAGGGTAAGGCCAGGAGCCACCTAGCAGGTGCTTGAAGGCCTGCATGCGCTGCTTGCGGCTGCTGTGCTCCACAGCTTGGCTGGTGTCAGCAAAGGCAAGGGAGCCGTCTTCCAGGGCCAGGGCCACCACTGCCCCGCCCCCCACTGGCTGGGGCAGGGGGGCCCAGGATAGGTCTATCACCCGCCCCACCTTTTGACTGGAGGCTACTGTCACGGGCCCCTGTAATCAGTCCCTGCTGATCTCTCAGTCATGGCATGTGTGTATGCTTACTAGACGTGTTGCTCTGTTGTTGGGCGTCTTGCAAGGTTGAGTGCATGTTGACTTCCTAGGGCTGGGGCTGTGTCTTGAACCCCCTCTTGAGCCCCATGACAGGAAATGTGGCTGTGGTGCTAAAACACTACTGATTTGTTGACATTGACATGGCTACACGTCAGCGAGGAGTTCACTCTCTTGTTCCAGCAAAAGGGATGTGGGTGGCAGTTAAACGGATCAAGAGTCTCAGTTCAAGGTGCAGACAAGCATCAGTGCATGATGCTCCTGAGAATGCACAGAACAGACATGGCAGCACAGAGGACACAGCTGTGCATGCATTTGACAGAGACCCCTCCTGATAGCAGTTTGAAGGCATGCCCAGTAATCAGAATATTAATAACAATAACAATAATGACAATAATAATAATAACAATAATAATAATAACAATCATAATAATAATAATAATAGCAATAGCAATAATAGAAAACTCGCTTTCCAGCTCATGATGAGCTAGGTATGTGAGGGACAAGTCCTCATCAGTAATCAGAAACAAGCACAGGCAGCCTACCGCACGCAGCTCATTTCTAGAGTCAAGCTCCCACACACCAAAGGCACCATTCACAAACAGGCAGCAGACACGAGCGCTGAGGCTGGGGCCTGTGAGGCTACTAGCCACGTGGTCCAGCTGGTTGCATGTGGGAGGGGCAAAGTGCATGCGCCTGACTGCCCCCTGCCCTGTGGCTATGCTTGTTACGCGGCCCCTGCACAGGCATGTGACACAATGTCCAGACAGCATGAACAGAGGCTGATCAGCAGCTTGATTTGGTGTAGCTCAGATCAGCACAATGGGGTATAAGACCCCATGGCACAGCTGAGTAAAGCATAGCATCGCAACTTACTGTAGCACAACATGGCACAGCACGGCACAGCACAGCATGGGCGCAGCATGACCCGGCCATGTGCAGAACACACAAGCTCAGCTTGGTACAGCAATGATCAAGGCAGCAAGCACAGAGCAGGGGGCACTTACGTAGTGGTGTCCCATTTGTTGAGGTTGCCGTCAGCATCCCCCAGCAGCACCAGGTGGCCCCAGGCTGCAATGGTGGTGCTGTGCACCTCACCACCGCTCAGCATGCCCCAGTTGGGCCTCTTGGGCTTGCAGTCCGTCACCTGAGTGTAGCAGGATTCGATGAGCCAAGGGGCATCTAATGCGCAGTGTGGGATTTTGCCTTACGACACTGAGTCCCAATGATTTTCTTCACAAGCCTTGCTTGCTAGCGATCGCTCACCTGTTCTGTCACGCACCCGTGAACCCATGCATACATGCATGCACTTTACATGCATCCCTGCCTGGCTCCCTACTGTCGTTCATAGAGTCAGTCACTTATCAACCTAGTTGTTGATAATGCATTTGTTGTATTTCACTGTATTGATTGATTCCGTCGATCATCCATCCATCCATTCACAATTGTGTGCAGAGGAGAGAAAGGTACCTTGCGGCCTTTGACAGCAAGGACCCCAACCCGGCCATCCCCCAGAGCAAAGGCCAGCTTCTCCTCCACCTGCTCGGGGTCCAGGGGGGCCTGAGGGGTTGACCCCTCATCCTGCTCAGCAAAGTACCCCTGCAATCATGAGATTAAGGAGCTTCAGAGCACTCAGCAGTTTAGCCATCGCACTTGTCATATTTGCGAGTGTGGCATATTACGAAGGCAGATGCCAAGGTTTTTGACATGTCTTGTTGCCAGACAAACAAAATGTCAATCAATGCTGAAGCTTTTGCATATGATCTGGCCCTAGAGCAAGGTGCGCAGGACAGTCAACTGAAATATGTATAGAGTAACAGGGTATGATTGACAGATGCGCGTTTATGCACACACGGGTGCAGCTCAACTACATCCACGCCTTTGTGTCGTGATGACACAGGTGCAGCATGAGATTAATTCATCAACTTTGCACTGTGCTCATGGGAAGCAGAGTTCACTGCATGGGCAATTGGCACGAAAGGACTGACCGCAAGGGAGCGTTCTTTGGCCAAAGGGGAGCGGTCCCACACCATCCACTTGGCAGGGGTGAGGGGGTCACCCCCAGCCTGCAGCATGTCACTAGGCAGCACCCACTCTACAGCTGTGAAGGGCAGGTCCAGCACCCTCACTCGCACTGGCCGTGTGGCGCCCCCAATCTGCATCACAATAATAATAATAACAACAATAATAATAATAATAATAATAAACAACGTATACTTAGCCAGCAGGCATCAGGTACATGCTACGCAAGTCAGTTAGCCGTGTGTTGCCCCCCATCTACATCATAACAGCAGACCTGCTGAGTGGCAAGCTGTGTTACAGTGAAGTTGCTCTCAGCATGATGCTGAAGAGAGAGGCAAGACTGTTGTCAGAAAACTGGGCTGTAACATTGCCTCCAATTTGCTCTTGACAGTCATTGGTTTGCCATCAGTCGCCAATTTGCCAGTTTGCCATTGCCGCCAATTGCTGTATTGTATATGCTGCAGAAGACCATTTTACATTCCTTGCCTTGCCTTGACAGTCATATCAAGCCCTGACAGTCATATTCAGCCCAAGAAGGGGCCACAACACAGCTAGCTTGAACCTGTCAATGCAGGTTGACTGATCATTTCCTCATATACCAGATTCTTGTCCGCACCCTACTGATCTCAGTTGATTTGTGCAGCCACCAAAAGGCAAAAGGGTACAGGGTCATCATATAGGCAACAAGGAACCAATGGCTCGATGGCTGTTTAACGGCTGTTGTAACCCACATCTTAGTACTATCAGCATACTGCAAACACTAGATGAGAGTTGACAGACACAACAGCCAATGTCCCCTCATGGGGTTGGGCCTTAGCCATGGCAGGAATGTAAATCTATGCCGGCAACCATTGGGGTATGCCATGTACACTAGGCCAATCACCACTAAATCCTTAAAAAAAGATATCTGACAGGGGGTGATGCTGGCTTACAGCCCAAATCTCAGAAGGGGCGCCCCGCAGCAGAATGAGGATGTATCGGCCTAGGGGGGAGGCCCTGATGCCCAGCATGGGGGCCCCCTCCGCCCCCACCTCCCTGAAGGGCAGGCTGCTGCGGTTCCTGATGTCTGTCAGGAGGAGTGTGTTGCGGTAGCCATGGGCAGCTTTCTCACTGCTGAAGGAGACTATTCTGGCTGTGGGGCCAAGCCACCTCACGCCCCTCACCACATCCTTATGTGCGCCTGCATACAATTTGCAAAACTCAGCTGTTGTCCCCGCATGACACTCAAGAAAAGCATTCCGGGCTGTACAAGCCACCTAACCCCCCTCACCACATCCTTGTGCGCACCTGCACACAATTTGTCAAGACAAGTCAAAATTTAAATTATAAATGTACACAAACTTACCACCCGCGTACAATTTGTAGTCAAGCATACAATTTGCAAAAGTCAGATGTTGGCCCCATATGATGCTCAAGGAAAGCACTCTGGGTTACACAAGCATGCTGAGTGAATATTCTCTCTCTTGTTTCAGCACACAATTAGGTACTTGCATACACTGTTGATTGTGTGGTGTGTGGATCCTAGAGGAAGTCTTTCACCGTACAGTTTGTGCACCGGCACAACACAGTACAAAGCTACAGATAGCAGCAGGACATGGTGAGCAGCAGGACATGCATGGCAGGTTTGACATACTATGTAAGCATGTGTGCTCTGCTTGGCAGTGCATGACTCATGAATGCTCAGATTTCCTGCCACTCCTGAAAAGCTTCCTCTGGTCATGGCCATTCTCAGGCTGCATGCAGTTGTGAGTCCCAGATGAGCGGACACAGGCATACCCAGTGAGACCGAGATGGCACTGCTGAGGGGGGTGAGGGCGCCCCTCTGCAGGGTGATCAGCTCCACATTGCCGGCAGAGGTGACAGCCGCCAGCACAGCAACAGCATCGCCGCCCTCCCCGCTTTGACTGCTGGGCTGGTTCAAATCTCCCGCCCAGCCTGCTCCCACAGGAACTGGACAGACTGAAAAGGTCGTCACGCTGTGTGGCAAAGTGTGTAACAGCCCTAGCAGAGCAGGTTTGGGTGGGGCTGCTGGAGACGGCCTGGGGGCAGGGCCCTTGGATAGGTTTGTGGCGGCCGGCCCTGGTGTGGGAGGTGGAAGGAAGCCATGCAGGGGAACGTCCCATTGCCAGACGTGACCGTCGTCTGAGACCGTCATGACCAGCAATGATTCTCTGTCCTGTTTCTGAGCTATGCTGTTGTCTGCCTTAGCAGGGCTGGATGTTGATGCTGGAGAGCTCTGCTCTGTCTTGACACTCAAAATAGCAGCTGCATCAGATGCATCTCCAGCTGTCTTGCTGGCCTGCGGCTCTGTTCCGGCAACATGGCTGGCTTTTGACTCTGCCTTATTCGCAGGTTCTCTGCCCCCTTCTTGCACATCATTGCTGTTTCCTGCATGGTCTGGAACCTCAGCAGTACCCTCTTTCTGTGCAGGGCGGCTTTGCCCAGTCCCAATGGGCCCCCCCTTGGCTGATGTGGCAGGAGCCAGGGGGCCAAAAGAGGTTGTGGTATGATGCAGGGGGGTGACCAAGGTGTTCCGGCTGGGGTCTGTGTTGCAGCAGAGCCAAAGGGAAGCAGCCAGGCAGAGGATGTTGACAGTGGCATTGTTGCTGATGCGAGAGGGAGGGGGCACCAGCTTGTGGATGGTCATGATGGAGTAGTTGAGCTGGCCTGGCTGCCGTTTCCACACAGAGAGGCTGCCTTCCTGCAACAACAGTCACAAGAAGGATGACTGCAGCCACAAGAATGATGACTGCAGTCACAAGAAGAGTGACTACAGCGTCAAGAAGGATGACTGCAGCCACAAGAATGATGACTGCAGCCACAAGAATGATGACTGCAGCCACAATAACGATGACTACAGTCACAAGAAGAAATGACTGCAGCCACAAGAAGCATGATTACAGCCACAAGAATGGTGAATGCAGCCACAAGAATGATGACTGCGGCCAACTGGGTTGTCACAGAGCCGCGATGTTTTGATATGCACTGCATGCAGTCAGATATAGTACACATCAATGTTATTGCACCGCACAGCACAGCACAGCTGCACAACCTGCACAAGGCACAAGGGCTGTGCAGCAGCTTCACGACATCTGACTGCATGCAGCACAGCACAGCACAGCACAGCACAGCGCAGCACAGCACAGCACAGTGCACAGCACAGTGTGGGATGCACGCTTAGGAATGCTTTCCTGATTGTTAGGGTTGGACATGCGACTGTCAGAACTGCACATGTGACTGTCAGGCATTCATGCATGAGGGAGGGGCTGCAGTGACGCCCCAATGATGAATAGGAATGATAGCATACAAACTGCATCACTCATTTTGCATGAGCTGGATGCACAGCTGTGCTTCCAAGCATGAACAAGCTACCTACAAAGCATGTAACACATGCTGGCATACCACACACAGCAGATTGTAGGTGTTGTTCCTCTTCTTTTCATGTCTTTACTTTGCTAATCTCCAAATACGTCTGCCCTGGCTGGACATTTGGCACAAAGGAGATCCTGGCATGCAGCTGTAGCATTGACTCTATCAGCATTTGCCTGAACAGCTGACCCATATCCTAAGTTCAGTGCAGCGATAAATAAAGTGCAGCAACAAGTGACATGCAGCAACAGCGTACCTGGTGTGAGCAGTACAGCAGGTCAATGCCCCCTTGAGTAACGTCCTTGCCGATTGCTTGATGACCAAAGCAGCCCAGGATGTCCCTGAAGGGGGGCCGGCTGGCTGGCAAGCTGCTAGAGGCTGCTGGCTGCCCAAACTCCAAATCAAACACCACTACCTACACCATTGCTGTCACATGGTCAACGCAAGCATGATGCACAAATTCAAGGAGGGTCGAATGGACATTCGGGCATTGCTGTCAGCCCATACTCCATATCCAGCACCACTACCTACACTGTTGCCAGGGCTGTATGCATGTGACCTATGACATCTGTGCACAGCCAAGAAAGTACAGCATTGCAGGGTGTTGTGGAAGATATGTGCATATCTCTCTTGGCAGCTGCACGTACAGCATTGCAGGGTGTTGTGGACTGTATGCGCGTACCTCTCTGGGCAGCAGCACATACAGCAGGTCCCGGGTGGCAGAGAAGCAGCAGCGCAGCGTGTCCCCAGGCTTGCTGCTGCTCATGTCCACCTTGTAGGTCTGCTGCTCCACCTTGTCTCTGCCCAGGTTGACCAGCCGCAACACAATGATGCTGCCCTTGGCGCCACACAGGCACATGTGGCGCCAGTCTGTGGGGTCTACCTTGATGCTGGTCAGGGCATGCTCTGCCCCAAAGTCCTTGCGCCACAGCACAGACCCAGCTGCAGACACATGGCAAGGTTTGCAGCAGTCTGCATGGGTCAAGCGTGCGAAAGCTTGTCAATGCTGCCTGTGCAGGGTGGAAATATGCGCGCATGCTCTGTGCGTGGGGTCGGCTATGCTTGTGGCCAGCACAAAGACGTGATGCGCCTGTTGTATCAATGCAGCTGCATGCTTGGAAGACCTTGACCATTGTCTGCAGGTGTGAAGGCAGAAGCTGCAAGTAGATATGCGAAGGCACATGAGCTGCCCATGTGCACAAGTCAGACCCCAGTTGATGTAGGAACATCCCTGTGCAGCATCCATAGTAAGACCGTCTCAACATACCTTGCATGTCCCAGACCAGGAACATTCCACTTGTCATGACAATGCCCAGCACACATGGGTTGCTCATGATCCACGCCAGACCGCGCACAGCCCCACCCTTGCCTGGTTCAGTCTTCCTGGCCACAGGCCCTGGGGACTGGGCAGCTGATAGGGGATCCTCTAAACTTGCTATGACTGTGCCAGAACTCACATCCCAAACCACAACACGCCCTTCATTATCCCCAGAGGCCAGTCTGCAGATTGTGAATGATGTTTGTACATTGAAATGATGTTGCATGGGTGCTGCAAGCTGTTGACAAAGTTTGTTGCTTCACATACAGATACAGAACAGCCAAATGCATGTGGATAGCTTTGTGACTGTTACATGCCATGTGCTTGTCAAGCTTCACATTGCTGCAGTACAGGCATCCTTGCGCAGATGCCATCCACCTGAGAGATGATGTGGCGGCATCCCTTGAAAAGCATTCGGGTGCCCTGCATGTCAACAACTTTGAAGATGACTGCTGCTTTTGCAGCTCAAACTTTTCACTTTGCATTTACACATTTGCCGTGGCGCACCAGCTGACTGCTGTTGTGGATGCACTCTTGTGTCCTCCATGCAGCACACACGTGAGCTGCATCCGATGCACCTGAAGACCCAAGCAAGAAGATCTGTGAACAGACATGCACCTGCCTATCTTTGCAGCATACATCGCAATGCTTACATCCACGACTGCTACGCCAGATGACACCGCATAGGCAAATAGCTCTCCAGCCAAGAGATCTGCTGCCCCAGCGTTGTTTTTGCTGACAGGGCCAGGCAGAAACCCCAACACATCCACAGCAGCGGTGGCCATCACAGAACAATTTAGACGTCAAGGTCGAGTTGCGCAATGTGAACAACTGACACACGCATAGAAGTCACTGCCAGGGACTGCCAGACAGTGACGACGCCGGGCGACGTCAAAGTTGACCAACAAAGTGATGGTATCGATCCAGCTTCACGCAACAAGCCGGATATTGAGCTGCACAGCGATGTCAACTGTAGTGGAGTCAATCCAAGCTTGCGCTGCACACGATGCTGCACTCACTCGAAATCATTCCGGGATGTTGTCCCGGAACACGGCTGCAAGGTAGAGTTGATAGGGAATCTGCACACACTGACTTCAAAGGCACTCGGTAGCTCATGAGCCAACATGATCAGCCAATTGCTGCTCTGGTTCATGCTTATGCCGAAGCTCGTTCGTGGGAATTTGTAAAACGCTGAGGCTGTTGTTGCTTCTTCCTGAACTTGTTGAGCTGGTTGGTTGCCCATGCTGCAATACAGATCAGCCAGAACTTGTTTGATCACAACCGTTTGCTGAATGGAAGCAGTGTCTTCCAGATGTGGGCGTCATTGACATCCGCCCATCTCACATAACATCATTCGCGCATAGGCATTCGAGCGCAAGGTCAGCCAGTTATGACAGCAGAAGCTGACACGCATGTGCAAAACCTCAAGCAACATGGCTATGTTGTTTTTCAACTAATGACCCCAAACGACGTACAAGCCGCCAAGCAGCATGTTGAAAGTAAGCGCTCAAATTCCATCAGATTTGAGGCATCACTAGACATATGTCCAAACCTGTTCCGGGGACAAGTGCTGTAGCAAGCACCATCAGTGATTCTCAGCACCATCGCAATGACATGCAGATCTCGAAAGAGCAGGAGTAGGATCCAGCAACAACATTCAGCACCGCATTGCTGAGCTCATACCAGCTGGCGGCCAGCTCATGGCCCAGCTAGTGTGTCATCCAGTACTGCTACAGGTTCTCCACAGATACTTGGGATCTAAATGTACACTTGCCACATTCAGCAGCAACACCTTATTGCCTCAAGGTCTGCTTGTGCTCTTGCATTCACATCACGTTGCAACACAACCTGGTTGGATGTCAAGTCTTATGCCGACAGTGCTAACATCGGCAAACGTTCATGCTCATTGTGCGGCATCAGCATCTCAGTGCTGGACAAGCCTAGTCATGCCATCTTTGGCCTGACCCCAGCAGCTGGCTCATTTGATGAAGGCTTGATGCAGATGGCAGCCTGGGGTCAGGCCTGGGGTGGCACCCAGACTACCCCTACCACGATATTGACCAACCTTGGCCACCGCCCGAGTTTCCTCTAGGCTGTCAGGTGGGCTACCACATACAAAGTAAAGTCTGTGAGTTTGCTGGTGGTCCCTGGCAGACCCAATATCACAGAAGTCATCTGTGTGTGATGGCTATGCATGCCTGTGCAGAATGACCATTGCAGCTAGTTTGTACAGACAAGGTAACAAGACCATCTTGAGTCACAGCTTGTGTCACAGCCTTGCCCGTAAGCAAGTCAATGTCCATCTTCATCAGCTAGCATGATGAGATTGAAACATGCAAGCAAGGCGGGCAAGTGGTCTGTATAGTTGCACCTCACACCTGCCAAAACAGATGTAATGAACGCCTGCAAAATATGCCTTAGCGTGTCCTGGAGGTCATCACATGCACATGACAGGCTAAACCAGTTACTCATCATGCAGTCTATTGCTCCAATGCTCACTGTGACAGCCTGGTTGGTTGAAGATATAAACTCCTCCTCCTCCTCCTTTGTGACCCCACACCAACAAGCTGCCAACATGCTGCATGGTGCCAACCCAATGCGCAGGTGCTGATCTGTCTGGATGAGTTCAGACAAGCCAATGGGGGAACCATGTTCATGTCCAACTCGCACATACACAAACCCCAGGGCATTGAGGATGACATGGAGGGCACCTTTCCAGGCAGCATGATCTTGACAGCCCCAGCAGGCTCTGTGCTTGTAGCACATAGTGCGTGGTGGTGCGTCGTCTGCAACTGAAGCCAGGCACTCTGTCTTTCTCCCTTCCTGGCTGAAAAAGGTTATTGCATATTGATACGCAGAGTGTTTTGTGCTGGTAAGGGTTTGAAGCTGGCATTCTCCTCTTTTCACCTGGGTGTGCACAGCTTGTACTTGACAATCTCATGAGCAGTGTATGAGATTGGGTTGTAAGCCTTCTTATGTTTGCCTTTAGCCTGGCTACAGTGTCAGGTAGACTGTGTTTAATGTTGTGAACTGCCCATACTCAACTACTGTATGTTGACTCCCCTGATGCAAATCAACTTTGCTTAATACTACCAACCAGTGAATCCCTTGATGAGTGCATGTGCCATTAAACAACATTCCAGCTCCTTCTGCCCGAGCCCAGCAAACGCCATTCACAATGTGCAATGGAAAATTTCTGAAGAAGAAGAAGAAGATAGGCCAGCTCATGAGCTACACCTTGTGGAGATCATCTTGCTAGCCAGGGTCTCTTTCAGAGAACAGTTTTCGTGAATGTTGAAGGTGGCTCTGCATGTGTACAGGCATCAGCAGACCAAGAATGTGTCAAAGCTGCCAAGAACAGCGTTGTTGGGAAACTACACTCCTGGGCATGTGGTGCCCAAGGACAATATGGAGAAGCAATGGCATGTGTTCCAAGCTTCCAGATCGTACTCCTTGCTCAGCAAGCAAGAGCAAGAAACCCTCGAGAAGCTATTGCTGGGTCCACACAGCAGGGGACTGTATGCAAGCCCACCACAACCATGAGACATGAGGTTCTACATGATACTGCCTCCTGCTCATGTGCAGTGAGCACCTTATAGCAGATGCAGGGGCTTGGCATAAAGCAAGAAGTGAATGTCGATATGTATAAGGACACTGCAGATCACCCAATGTCCCTGGAGCCTGCAGAATGAGCCCTGGTCACTTTGATGCAAACATAAATCCACATTGTTTACAGCCTCAGACTGCAGATATGCATACTTCAGCCGACAGACATCCATCGTGAGAAGCTACAGGCTAGCAGTATTGAGCATACAATTGACTTGCTTTGTTTGCATGCCTTGTTGACATGATTTGTTTTCATTGTGTTAGCTCACCACACTGTGACACAACCAGGCAATCAGAATCACAGTCACGTTTTCATTCATTCTGTTCCCAGCAACATCTTCATGATGTCCTGTGTATTGGGTGGCGTGCTTGTTGGCGCCTGTGCAACGGGTGTATTGGCAAAACACTTGTCCTGATCACCCTTGCTAACTGCTGGCTTGCGTCCTGCATTGCCAAAAATATGACTTTCCACAAGCATGTTGTAAGCAGTTCTGAAGCCAACAGAATCTGAAACTGCTCTCGCTGCACAACACAGCGTGCTGCAGCTGGATGTACAACTTGCCCTTCACACATCACCTGGCAGACGCACATGCTACTTACAAGATGTATGCATTGCAGCATCTTGGGAGCCTGTGGGGTACCAACCTGACATTGCTTTGCCAGCAAGAGCAGCAGCAGGTTCAGCTGCACCACTGAGCTCTATCAACTCCTGCCAAGCGCTGTTGCCTCTTGCTGGCTCCACAACTTTGGCAGCTTTCTGACCCTTCCTTTTGCGTCTAGATGTTGGCAGCAGCATCTGCTGACCTACTGGACTTTGCATCACAGCAGGCTCTGGTGTGACATCCCCTCTGTAAGCAGGGGGAGTGGCAGCTGCTGCTGAAGTTTCCACCATTGCGGCTGATGTTGCTGCCGAGTTCCTGGCCTGTGTCAGTGACATCTCTGCAGCTTCCAAAACAGGTGCAGCTGATGCAGCAAACAGGATGGGCATGTCTTCTTCTGTGACAACATTGTCTTGAGTGCCCCTGGGTACTTCAGGAGCTGCTGTGACTGCTACATCATCACTTTGGGAACGTGACATAGCAGCCAGTGCACCTGCTCTTTGATCTGTTGCCTTGCTCAGGAGAGGCAGGCTAGTATGTGCTCTGCTGTCTGAGCTGCTGCTGGCAAGAGCGCTAGCTGTGCTTGTCCCAACTGCAGCATAGACTGTGTCTTTGCCTTCTGGCGCTATGCCTGGCATATACCCTGTCTGCCCACCTTGCTGCAAAATTGTTGGCCAATTTGCAGCAGAGCGGCTTGTCAGGTCAGCAGCTGGCCCAGCTGCTGGCCCCATTGCTGCACCAGCTGCCTTGCCGGCTACCTCAAAAGCTGTGACAGCTGCTGTGCCAGATGCAGTACTTGAAGCTTCACGCAATGCTGCGGCGTGGGCAACAGCAGGTTGTAAGAGTGCTTTCCCCTGGGCAGAAACGGTGGCCACAGCTGGCTGAGTTGCGTTGCGCACAGTACGGGATTTATCACCATCGATGCGAATGAAGGCTGGCTGATTTGCTGCCTTTTGCCCCAGCCCAAAGGCTTTGCCCAGATGAGCCTTGCCTGTGGGTAACTTGCTACCAGGAAGCGCACCACTGGATGAAGTTTCTGTGCTGGGTTGTTGACTTGCTTGACCAGTAGGAGCCATTGGCCTATGACTGGATGCAGCTCGGGACTCTGAGATCTGGTGCTGTGATTGAGATGAGCGCTGATAGCCAGTTTGTGGTGGACGCTGGGGCTGTGATAAGACTGGGGTTGGTTGGGGCCGACGCTGAGGGTCCACCCCAGAGTCTGGTGATGCCTCCTCCCTACTCCTCTTTCTAGTGCTTCCAGCTCTGTCTGATTGACGGTGCAGCCTATCACAACAGAAGATGCAACGTCATTCAGCGTACTTGATGACGCAAGCATAGACTGAAAGCAGAAGCTGCCAGTATGATGTAGCATTTTGGCAGCATACACAAGTTTCTATGGTCAAGGCTGGATGATGTCAGCCCCTTGCCCTGCCATGTGTGTTGTGTGCAATCTGCAACTACTTTACCCACATCCCTTGTGTCGCAGACACAAAAGGCAGTCCCTTGCATGCAGATCCTGACCTGCTGTGCAACATGCTTGGGGCTTCATCTGTCTGTGCGACTCTGCCACCCTGGCTGCCCAGCATGACTGATGGTAAGGTATGTCTATACCTGAGCGCTTGACTCCCTTCTGCCCCTCCAGCCTCCATTTGCCTGGATTGCAAGCCAGGCCATGACTTGCATAATTCCCATCTTTGATGAATTTCAGCAAAGCTTAAACTGCATGGGGTCATGTGCTTGGCGTGGATTGTATGTTCAGCGTGGATTCCAATTTTGGTGACATCAAGTGAAGTTTGCATTGCATGGGTGCCAGAGAGAACAGACCCACTGGCACTTGCAGGTATGTTGTCCCAGGGATTCACCTATCCTCAAATACCAGCAGAGCAGCATCCCCAGGGCTTGCCAACTGCTCTGCCTGTGCAGCCTGCGCACCTTGCCTCCTTGTGGGCTTTGCTGCCAAGCCCACAGGCATAGCGTGAGACTCTCGTGGACTGCAGTCATGAGGGTTGCCTGCATGCTGCTTGGCCTCAGACAGCTTTCCCATGCTGGAGGGAGCTTTTGGCACTAGAGAGGCAGCAGCTGCTACTGACTGAGCTAATGTACTGCCGAGGGCTCCAGGATTGCCCTCAGCGCTGCTATCAGACACCGTTGTCTTGAGCTTTTCAGGATCAGCACTACTTGGCCTGCTCACTTCCTGCTCTAGATTGCTGTCACTTGCTGCTCTGGCTCCTTTGCCCTCTGCTTTGCTACAGCTGCCTGCTTGGGCTGCTGCCCCGCTGACATCATCAGAAATATTTGAATGATTGCTTTTTGCAGGCGCCACCCCGCTGATCTGGTTGCCAATGCCACCACCATTGCCTGCTGTCCTTTTGGCCTTTTGTCCAGCATCTTCAACAGTGCCTGCTGAAGGCATGACCTTTGCCCTGCTGACCCTCTCACCAATATCTTCAGCAGCGCCTGCTGTGACTTTCACTGTGGCTCTGCTGACCTTTTCACCAATATCATCACCGCTGGCTGCTACTGTTGTTGCTACTCCCCTGGCAATCTTGCGGCCAAAGTCTGGAGCGAACGACGAGGCAAGCTGAGTTGCGTTGCTAGTGTAGTGCGCAATGTGAAAGGCTTGTGCAGCTGCAGCGAAGCTGGGGAAGTCGGTGTGGGGGATGAGGGACAAGGTGGGCACCCCAGCTGCCCAGGAGCAACCGAGCATGTGAGGCAGATCAGGATAAGTACCTGCAATCAAACACAACCTGAGTTGTCTGCCAGATAGACTTACTTAGACAGTAGAGACAGTACAGTATCAGACAGTACAACGACTCTTGCTCATGACTGGCAAACAGACAAATCTGAAACACACGTGGGTCATGTAACAGGTCATCGGTGACTGCAACACTGACACAGGCATCTGTTGACAGCTGCAAGCATGCAGCCCACAGCGATGGGAATCAGCACTTGCAGCCCTGAGATCACAGCTGGCGTAAGCTACTGCATAATGGCAGCACTGGCCATGTGCACAGAGACGCTGTTGGAAATTGCTTGCAATGCTGTAATGCAAAGTCAGCTTTGGACCAAACATATGCATGCCAAGTTGCAGCATCCAGCAAGCAAACCGACTGCACCTGTCTGCTGTCTGAGAGGGAGACTAGAGGAAGTCACATCAACTGCCAGCTCACCTGTTCTAGCTAAGTCCTGCTGGGGCAGCACTATCACAAGAGGCAGCAGAGAATTGTATGCCTTGATGCTGTCCAGCAGCAGCTGGCAAACCAAAACCTGCAGAGCAACATCAGCACTGCTGACCTGGCAGCAGGATTGCCATCTGTGGCTGACAAATCAATGGCTTGACAGTTCCACATGCAAAAAGCAACATGTCTGCTGAAGTTTACGGTGTCACAGATGTGTGCCTGCAGTAGGACCATCGGAGCACTCTCGTGCCTCTATAGTATGTGAGTCAATGCCATCGTCTGATTGTCAAGCACTTGCAGACACAAGCAACAGCTTTGGGCCAACCAGTTGCACATGCCCTAGATATGATGTGAATGGATATGTTACTGTGTCAGTTAGTGCCCTTGGTTTCTAGTCAGAAGCGAAAAGCAGCCAATGAAAAGCAGGGAGCAAATGCAATGGTGAATACCTGGATTCTGGCTACCATGGCTAAGGCTGTCAAGCAGAAAGGCATGAAGTAGGTCATGCTGAGCTGCGCAAGCAGCTGCGCGGCTGCAGCATGTGCCGCAGGGATGGTATTCACAGCAAGGCGGCAGCCCGCTAACAGTCGCTGCAAGACCAGAATGCCTGCCTGCTGTGATGGTACGTGCAGCTTGTTTGCCCTGTGGACGTACAGCACCTTGCGTCAGTTTTGCAACATGCTCTTTGGAGACTGGTATCTGCAGTGCCATTAGCCTGAGGCTGTAGCAAAGGCGTGGGCCTAACGTGTGCGCACATGGCCTTCATTGTGAGGCGTTTTGAAGGAATAATTGCAATTGTGTCTGCTGGTTCTGTTTGCCTCACAACTGTCAGCATCTGGCATACAACAGGCAGGGCTACATGTCAGCAAAGTGTGCTCCGATATGGGCTGCAGCACATTGTCTTGTATTCAGAATTGTCAGAAGGAATTCTGCAGGGTGTTAAATCTGTGTGAGGCGCTGCAGCAGTTTCAGCAAGGAAGTGACATGCGCATCATGCCCTGGTTCGAAGGAGGTGAGTACCTGCCAAACATGACAAGTGAGGCAGTTGCTGGCATGCCCACTCCAGCCTTGGATCTGAGATGATTGAGATCACCCACCAGATCTGACAGCTGCAGCTGATGCAGCAGCTTCATGCACCGCTTCACCTGGCACCAAGCAGAACGCATGAGCACAGCATGCTGGGAAAGCATGTGTGAGTGCTCTGAGCGATGGCTGAGTGATGCCAAGCACAGCTCTAGGTAATAAGCTGGTATGCAGTGATACTGACAGCATACCTCTGTGAGGTACTGGAAGTGTTTGGAGCTGCGGTGCTGATTCTTGGACTTGTACAACAGCTTGCTCAGCAGAGCTGCTTCATACCACAAGTCTGTCCGCACAAGCGAGCCCTGCAGGGGGGTGGCAGAAGTATGTACAATATGTTGCGACAGAGACTGACAGCTGTTGGAAGGTCAGAGAACTGCTGGCTTGCCTGCAAAGCCACAAGATTGGCGCCTCTTGCAGCAGAGTCAACAGCGGGAATGTAAGGAACTGTTTGTGCGTTCCTGAGGGGTTGTGGCAAAGCCCAGGTGGTGCGCGTTGGCTTTACGCCCGACATGGTGCACTAGATTCTCAGTCAGCTGTCACAGCTGAGAACAGGACCGGCGGCCTTGCCGTGTACCATCCACTGTGATGGGGGCCGTTGCCCAGCGCTAGCATGATGCCCCAGCGACTGGCGGTCTTGCCCGGGATGTCAGGTAAAACGCCACCTGGCGTTACATGACGGTTCAAGGCTGGCTTGACGCTGGCATCTTTGCGGTCGACAAAGTTGAAACTTGGGTCCGCAAGATGGCGATCTCAACTGTAAACACCCTAGTGGCTGCTTCTTCTCAAACCTGCCACCTTTGTCACACCCGATCAAGTCCTCTGGCTCGGCATGGCGCCAGCCTCACCAAATCACCGGCATCAAAGCCGTTCATCAGTCGAACTTCCAGATCCCCGTGTATCGTCCAGGCACGCAGAGGTTAGATGGATCTGATCGTGGTGTATCCAGTGTAGAAGTTTTCTGACTTGCCTGTGACCGCATTAAACGCTGGTCCTGTCAGGTTCTTCAAGCCGGCAAGACACCCAAGACGACATGATTCCGTCTGATGCGGAGGTAGTGCCAGTTGAAGGGGTGTACCGAACAGGTGCGAGCACGGCCTCAACACCACGGCTGGGACAGATCAAGGTTGTCTGTGACACTTGACGATGTGCAGGCAACAGGCAGAAGATCAAAGGCAAAACGGCTTTGGTAGCTGGAGCAACAGGTGGAGTCGGCAGCAGAGTGGTACAGTGTCTGGTCAATGAAGGAGTGAAAGTGCGTGCCTTGGTGCGGGACTACACCAAAGTGGTAAGGCAACCTATTGTGAGGTCGTTGCTTCCTTCTGCAGCACTGCATGCTAGGGCTGCCAATTGTGAATTCGTCCTTATGCCATGTGTCAGATTAGTATTGACAAGAGCTGCTTGCAGAACTCGGACTTGTACACAAAGAATGTTGAGGTGATTCAAGGAGACGTGTACCAGTACTCAACTTTGCCAGCAGCAATGAAGGGCTGGTAAGCAACTGCCCTGTCTCTCACACTGTCTCTCTCAAGCAAACAGACAGGCAGACAGAAGATATGCCCTCAACCACAAGTTGATGCCATACAAAAGCCCTGATGATGCATGCAGTATGCACATATTGATCGTGTGGGCTGACATGAATGTCCACAGCTTCCACTGCATGGCTGCTCAGCCAGCCACAGACACATTGTTTGCTGCTGCTTTGTTGCGCTAGTCTGTGCTGGTCTGCAGTTGAAACTGACTCAGCATGAAACTGCAGTGATTTTGTGGTGTGTGCAACTGGCAGCACTGACCGGTTGAACCCCTTGGGACCCTTCAATGTAGATTACCAGGTCTGTAATCCAGCTATGTCCCATACCACTTCTTGCTTGGGCTATGGCTTACCTCATTATGCTCCAATCTGCTGCATGTATGCGGCAAGTCTGCTGCAAGTGATACAAAACCAGCATCACAGGCACTATTTGCTCATGCTTGAGCACAGCCCAGGTAGTGCATCTGTAACAAGGAGTGGCGCTCTCTTGCAGGCTCATTGTCACCTTTGCTGGGTGCATGCATGTGCATCTACCTGTAGATGTGACGTTGCTGAACTCTCGACCTCCATGCATGCCTTTATCTGAGTACTATCACGTGTTGCACAGGGTACTAAAAACCTTATTGCAGCTGCGACGCAAGCAAAGGTGAAGAAGTTTGTGTTGGTGACATCCATCGGGACAGATGACCCTCTCTTCCCCCTCAACCTCCTCTTTGGGGTGGGCTTCCTGCACTCAATCTTTTGCTTCCTGCAATGCATTCCACACTGGTGTTGCAACTCAATAATCTCTGGTGCATACAGCATTGACAATGATCATCTATTCTTCACCTTGGCAGGCAATCTTGCTGGGCTCGTTTTGTGGTCACTGAATAACACAGCGAGGCTTATGCAATTGAGAGACTTTGACAGTGCGGCGGGCTGTGAGTGAAGTAAATCTGCAGCATGCTGACATCTGTTGTCACGTGACTGCAACATTGCATTGAGCTTGCTGTGACAACAAGGCACCAAAGAAGTGCTCTGTATCGGCAGGTATTGTTCTTCAAGAAACGAGCTGAGGAAGAGCTGCAGAGGTCGGGGATTGACTACACCATTGTACGGCCAGGCAAGCTTCTGAGCCTGCTTGGATGCATTGACTTCACTGCATCTTTTGAACACATTGTCTTTGCAAGAGCAATTCTTCAGGATGCTGCCAAAATGCATATGCATATCAATGCAAGGTGATCAGCTCATCTTGCAGCACTTTCCACAGCATGCACTATCAACAGCACCGTCAGAAATTCCAGCTGTGGTCAGTTGTATCGCACCATCACAGATCATTCACCTTTGATATCACAAGTATGACTAATTGCGTGAATTGCGTGTATGAAACATGTAATATGTGTGATAGACCGTCCTTGAAGTGTGGGGCAGCTTCGCAGCAGCTTTGGCCGATGCAGTGCTCAACCCTGGCAGCACTTTCATGGAGGCCTGTTTCAGACAAACACACACTCTGCCTTTTGCTGACCCTGGCAGATCTGACCCAGGCATGGCTGAGGTGCATCCCCTGCAGGCTGCCTGTCTGCAGTCAATCTTGAAGGGGCACCAGTGACACAGGTCCAGGAGCTGTTCTCTGGAAAGGGATTGATGGAAGGCCGCCCAACTTTGGTCTAGATCCTCCACACGCCATTTCCGCTTGTGGGTCCTGTCACTGTTTCCTCTTTGAGACCAGCCGCAGACAGGCAGTCGGCAGAGGATGCACCTCAGCGTCATACCACAATCCCTGGGCAGCCCGGTATAATTATTGGCTTCTCATTGAGTTGATCTCAAAAGGCTTAGTCTTTTCTTTTCTTTTCTACCTCAGCGTCAGTTATCTGGACCTGGGTCAAACCAGCAGAGCTGCAACCTGAGAGTATGTATGTTGCTCGGCGTCTACAGGCTGGCTGTAGCATGCCGGACCTTGAACCATTTGCATTACATACCAGCCAAAGCACTACGTCGCCTCAGCCTCAAGCCTGCTGCATGGACCTCACAACTGGGGTGAGGCATACCTCATACCTATCTGGCTGATCTCAGAGCAGAGGGTGGCAAAGATTCAGAACGAACAATTGATCAAGTTGTTGAGCAAGAATGGACGTGCAGCAGAACGAAACGCACATTGCACATCAGAATTTAGCTGGAGGTGATCAGATGGCCTGCCAAATTCCATTCTACCTAGACACAGGGGTTGTGAAGGGTCGGCCAGAAATCATTCACGTCACCCACACATGTGCAAGAGCGTGCATTTTGCTTGTCACCTGCAGATCTACAGAACTGTTTTGTGGTGTGTGACCAGGTGGTCTGCAGAATTCTGTGCCAGATAGGCAGAGGGAAGGAGGCATTGTGATGGCTGGGCCCGACACCTTTGGATTGCCTCCCAGAAGATCACCCGGCAGCATCCTCAGACGGCAGGTACGCAATGTGCAAGACAAGCCCTACACAACGTGCAGACGAGTTGTCCCCCATGTGCATATACGTGTTCCACAATGTGCACATAAGTTGTACACAGTTAAAAAACACTGCTGAACAGTGTGCAGACAGGGGCTTTTGTGGTCAGTGCTCGATTTCATGTGGGCACATATCGTATATGTTTCTGAGTTTTCAATAAACTCATATAGCGTGTGTAGACCAGCAGAATATAAAATCTGTGGGGATTTTGTGCAGACAGCAGCATGAACAGGGTTTATCTATTGTGCAGCTGATGTGCAGACAATGTGCTCAGTATGTCAGCATGAACAGGGCCTATATGTTGTGCAGCTGATCTACAGACAATGTGGTCTGTACGTGTATCTTTCATCTGATGGACAGGCTTGCTGCTGTTGCAGGTGGCTGAGATTTGTGTGGATGCCTTATCAGAGCCAGCAGCAACTAACAAAGTGGTGGAGATTGTGGCAGATCAGAATGAACTTGTGAGGCCAGCAGCAGAGCTGTTCGCCGGTGTACAGTAATATGCAGAGTTGCTGCAGCTGACTGTTTCAGCCAGGCAGAAACCACAAGGCAGCGTCAAGCATGTATCAGATGTAATGTCATTCCTAGTGACTCATGCTGATGGAGCAACCCCAATGCGTCCATATTGTGAGGGCAGGCTAGCTGCCATTCCGCGACTGTACCTATTGGTGTGCCAGTGTATATCACATTGTTTGTGTTGTGTAAGCAGGAGTGTATCTACATTTTTTGCATCAGCTTCTGCAGCACTATTCAGCACATGATGTGTGTGAGGTGAAAACATGTCATACATTCTTTTATTTTTATGGAATTGATCCAGTTGCAGGCCAAACTTATAATGACGCAAATTTGTTAGCAGCTGACTGACGAGAGAGCATCGTTCCAAGCCGCCTCTGGCCCAACTGTAACATATGACGTTATTCTTTTGCCGCTGCTAGAGTTCTGCTACAATGTCAGCGTTCACGCATGCTGCTAGACAAAGGTTGAAAAAACCCTGGATCATGTCAGTGCCACATTGACAGCTGCCAACAAAAGCATGCCCTCATAGCTTATAGCATGGTCCAGGTCATGCTTAACACCAAAATCGCTCTCAAAGCGTGCAAAGCAACTTCATCAAACCAATAGCAATAAATGGACAAAGCAGCACACCAACAACACCGTGACAATCCAAATAGCATATTGCAAACAGTGACCGACACAAACAGATACACAACATGAGTACAAATAACAGTACTAGCAACATTGACTAGACAACATGGTCCTGATCACGAGTTGTTGGCAAAGCAACAGTGTCCATGCTGTTAGTCTTTGAAGGCTGTGGCCCAGACAAGCCTTCTTCAGACACAGAAAGTGATGCAGAAGCTGTCAACAGCGGCTGCTCATCCTGCTGAGAGCTTTGTCTGGACTGATCTGGAGACACCATTGTGTACCTATTTTTAGGAGCCTCTTCTATCAGCTTTGCATTGTTCTCTCTATACAAACTATAGTGCTGAATCATGAAAATGATGTCAAAAATGACGCTCACAAGACCCAAGCCAAATTTGACAGGGTCGCCAGTGATTGCTGACAAGTCCTCCTTGACAAAAGCCTCCATACACAACTGAGTTACAGAAAAGAAGCCACCAGAAAAATCAAGCAGCACCTGATTGATGTTCCAGCCCAGAGTTGACTGTCTCTTGTAGTTCAGCCAGACCTGCAGCATAAGCACAAGATATTGTAAAGGCTAGCAACCCAAGAGGGCTTGGTGCCACCCAACATGCAATATGCTGAACTTGCACAGCACCACAAAGCAAAATCGCAGATCAGCAGATGGGTGCAAAATTGTCACAGGAATGAGCGCTGACTGCTGCCGCCAAACAGTGGATGTGGTGAGTGTGCAAGGCAATTTGCATGAAGCTTTTGGTTGCTGTGCTGTCGCACCTGAGGCATATACTTGAAGAAAGTCACGCCCATTTTGACCCACGAAAGCAAGTACAGAAACGTCAAAAAGGGAAACTTTCTGCTGTCAAACACTACCAGCAGAAACGAAACACAAGAAAGGGATACAGTGAGAGCTATGGCTGATGCACATAGCTTGGAGATGCGCTGGTTTCCCCTCTCATATATAAAACACTGAATGAGAGTAAAAGCAGCCAATACAGCTGCGTGAACAGCAAAGAATACATCGTTGAGGTGGACCGCATTGCTATGACCATGGTGCTTCTGCCTGCACAGCAAACACAACATGAAGATGCCACCGTTGCATGCCATAAGTGCACCATAAAGCACCATGCCAGCAACAGGAAGCCTCAAGCATCGAGTGTCACTTTGTGCTCGTTTTGCTGCCATTCACATGTGCTGTGACAGATGGAGCAGAAGCAGCAGATGGTAAGCAAACAAGACCTTCTCACGCATACCTGTATTGTTCTTGTACTGAAGAATCAAAGTAGAAAGCAATATTGAAGATAGAGTAGCCAATGAACCCCATCATGTTTAAGGAGACGTAGTCAAAAGACAAACCCACAACACTCTTGGTTCTCCAGTTCAGCAAGAACTGAGGGTAGAAACTTAGACTCCAGGTGAGGAAGTAAAGCCAACCTGAAATCTGCAGTAACACAGTGGTTGACCTAATATACTTTGGCAGCCAGTGCTATACTGGCACGGCACTGAAACAAATCAAACATGCATTCAAGGCAGCTTGGATGTCATTCAGCTCATGCTACGCCCTGCGTACCGTGATGATTCTGTTGAAGCGGTGTGGCATTGACTGATCTTCAGGTAAAGCAAGGCCTAAACCGACTCCGAGCACGGCAATGATGGCAGTGGTGCCAAGCTCCACTTTGTGGGTCGCCATAAAGGAGCTTTTTGAGGGGGTATTGGAGTCCATTTTGGCCACACGACGTTTCCGAACAGAGTAGGGTCCGGTTGGCATACAGTGCTGCCACAAAGTTGTCTCAAAACCAGAGTGACGGCTGACTTACATAGCAGCGCTCAGTGCCGTCCTATGCAGCACATGCTGAGGTTGTCATGCTCATCTTCGTGCGCTAGCAGGCTCCCCAACTGTCTAGCCCATAGAGTTCCTGTGCATGTGCTTCACATGCAGAGCAGAATTACTAAGGCCGCCACGTGGACAAGCCACTTCTTCTCGCGCTTTCTAGCAACATCCGCTGCCGCTGCGCATCACAGCACCGCTCAACATTGCCAGCGTTGAGACTTTCAGCGCAGTCAGAAGCACAGCATCACTGACGAAAGCGTCAGGTCACATGAGTGCTCCCGCATGGAAAGGTAAGCCATAGGTGTACTTGACGTTGATAAGCTTCAAATAGACACAACATGCAGAGACCAGCATGTTGCTGTTTACTGCAGGTCTGTTTGACTGGTCCATGCAGCACCAGTCATCAGAAGACCCCCCTCCAAAGCAGGTCACTCCAGAAGAGCAGAAATGGTGGGTCACGCCTGTCATCAAGTTTGTTAAAGCTGCACTGCAGTACCTGCAGCATGTCACATATGCATCATCCAGGGCAATAAAACTGGGTCATGACCAGCAGGACACAAGGAAGTGCTAAAACTTTGCTGAATGCTTGAACAGAGTCAGAACCCAGATTTGTTACAAACAAGGACCTCATGCTCCACTGCATCTCTACAGCCTGTTCTTGATGACAAAGCATAGTCATGCACAACCTGTGGCTCAGCCGTCCAATTTGGCTTCAAGCTGACCAAGCGTTTGACCCTTTACAGGTTTCAGGAAGCCATGGCGCAGTATACTGTGGATCACGTGGGGCGCATGAGACATATCAAAGCCACTCTTGACCAGCCTGATGAAACAGCTGATGCTATACAGAAGAAGCAGGATATGCTAGAAGAGCTCCTTGATATTGTTGACAACATTGACTATGCAAGAGGTGCGCCTCTAGCAAGATGCTTGTTGCTGACGACTTTTGTCTTGCACAATGATGCACACCTTATGGAAACAGCTCCCATTGCAAAACATATCCCTATGATTAGTCATCTAGCCATCAATCAACCCACACACCTGCCAGATCTGGCTGAACGAAGTTGCAAGAACGTGCTGAACAGACACCAGATACACAGAATCAAACAACCATCAATGCAACCTTATGCAGTCTCATGCATAAAAGCCTTGCAAACGGGCCCAGAGGCCTGTTGGTTAAGCTGAAACAAAACGCTGCAACCAGACTCATACCGCTGTTGCCTCGCTGCTTGCTTGGTTTGCAATCCTTTCGAGCATGGTCCCTCTTGCATATATCTCGATATATTGTCAACACAGCAATTCTCTCCAGCGATACCTGACACACTCCTGCACGCTGCTGCAGATCTGCACACCATTGGGGGCCTGCCAACACTGTTGAGCCTGCTGCAAGACTCGCATGCCTCCATCAGATGGCGCGCTGCGGAGGTTGTTGCCACCTGTGTACAGAACAATCCTCCTGTGCAGCAGGTAAGCCCGTCACCATTGCAACATTTGGATTTTGGACAATGAATGTCCTTCCTTTGCTCTGGCCATGTGTAGCATTCACACCTGTGAACATCGGTTATGCACAGCTACTGGCTGCTGCATTCAAGCTCACGCGCCCAATTTACTCTTTCATTCACATCTAATATGTATCTTCCCCCTTGGGTTGGTTCATTTATCCCTGAGCAGCGCCTTGCGTTGGGCACAATGACCCCTCATAGGTCCTCTCAACGCTCTCGAAGACAGCGTTTGGCTGCTGCTGCAGTGGTTCATGGAGGGAGGTGCCATGCCCAAGCTGCTGCATCTACTGCATGATGAAGATGCCAGCTGCCGGACCAAGGCTCTGCTGGCCCTGTCTTGCCTGATCAGGCTGAACCCACTGGCCCTGGAAGTGTTCAGGCAGAAGAGGGGCATTCCCCAGCTCATCCAGGCAGCCGACGACAAAGATATCAAAGTCCAAAGGTACTGCTGGAAATGTCTCAGGTCTTGAGCCCGTCAGCAAACTAGTTTTGACTGGCGGTGATGCGCAGACTCATCATCATGTTTTGTAATTGCCTACACATGGTTGTCAACAGCATGCCACCATCTGTGTTCGGGCGGCGATTCTGCCCCGGCATAACAGCTGCACAATTGCCATCGTCAAAAGGTGCTGGCTTCATATAGGATAGCACTGCAACTTCTGTTAAGTCTCATAAGTTCAATGTCGTCAAACAGCTATTGGTGCATGTAGGAAAGCGCTACATCTGCTGCGGCATGTGGTGCATGCGCATCCCCCAGATGCAGTGGTGGCATGTCAGCTAGGGGCTCTGCACCAAGCAGCTTCCCATCTAGCCAGCTCAGATGATGACACCTGGCAGGCAGCTCTAGCGCTAGTACAGCAGCTTGCTGAGGACACACAGTCTGCACAAATGCTCCAGCAGGTGAGCTGCAGCATGTGATTAGTTGTTCAGACCAAAAGTCTTTCTCATGGTAGTCATGCAGAAGACTTGAGCTCAATACCGTCAACGCCTTTCTTGCATTGTGTTCACTGCCGTGCTCTTGCTAAGAGCATGTCTCAGCAAGAGATTCTGCGTGAGGTCTGCAGACTGCTTCATGATGGCAGACTTACTCAGTATAGATGCTTTGCAGCCGAAGATGTTGCTCTGATACAATCATATCTGTATTCTTTGCAGGACAAACAGCTACAGCATCAGCTGCAAATTCTGCAGGCCAAGCTGCAAGGCCTGACGGGCGAGGACAGGCAGGCCACAGAAGAAGAGCTGGCTACATGCACACAGCTCATGCACAGTCTGTACAACACATCAAGTCAGTCGGCATCCATGCCGCAAACACAGCCTTCAAGGCCGCCAGCATCAGCAACAGCAGCAGCGGTAGTGAATGGGACACCTAGGTTACCACAGGCACAGTCCCATAGCAACAGCAGTTTGCCGGCAGCGCCTCTTCTGCTTGGGCCACCCTCGTAATCATGAGACTCAACCGCAGGGAGCATGTATCTAAATTTAATCCAGCTTAGCATGGTCGAAATTGAATGCGCTGATCTGTACTCTTTCTGCCATTGTGGCATGCACATGTGTGCTCATGAGCACATGATCAGAGAGACTGATCAGAGAGACAGATCACAAGCCATAGCCAGCCAACAAGTCTGATCATGTATAGGAGAAGAATGTATTGAGATCTTCATGCTAGACACAGTGTTCTCGTGACGTGTCTCGTCAATGTGGTATAAGCCCAAGCGGCGTGCGTGGAATCTGAACATGGAATCTCAACATCTATTATCCCAAAGTCAAAGCTTGTAAAGTAGCGTAAACTTTTCCCTAGCACTGAGCAGCGATCGCGCAAGCCCCATAGAACAGCGTTGTCATCGTTGATCCGGATCCGCGAGTGTATCTCAAAATGTGTTGGCAGCCAAACTGAGCTGCTGTCCGTCTGCACGGTGCTCCTCTGAAGCCAGGGTTTCGCTGAGACAGAAGAAGGAGCAGCACAGTTGCTTCAGACAAGCACCCTGGGGAACATGTCAGACCCAGAGCAGCCAATGAGTCTTGAGGAGTTGTGCCTCAAGTTGCACGCCTTCCTCTTGAGGCCAGCAAGCCAACAGCTGGTACGGGACAGCATCACCCTGGCAAGCACCCAGGGTCTTTATATGTCGCAAAGATCGTCCGGAGCAGTGGCTTTCACTTTTGCAGGCAATAAAAGCTTCTTCTCAGCCACCTAGGTATCCATTTGGCTGTCTCGAGTCAATCAACTGCAGTGATGCTGAGGGGCCATCCAGTGAACTCACTGAGGTAACGTCGAGACAACTGCTTCTGAACACAAGACACTCCTTGGCTCGCGTCACGATTCGACTGCGTGATGATTAAAATGTAGTTTGACACAAGTATTGCATTTGGCCATGCTGCTCCCGGTTTTTTACATACAACAGCCAGCTTATCATTTGCTGTGATTGTTGTTTATAAGCTCAAGGGCAAAGAGTCAAAGTCGCGCTCAAGCGATTGATGCTTGTGCAGGGTGTACCGCCTCCCATTGCATTACCGGGAACGCAGCCAGCGCAGACAGAGAGGGCACTGCAACAGTGCTCTTCCTTGGTCCGGGTAAGTGCCCTCAGAGTCTGCCACTGCCTCAGAAGCTGCAGTCATGCTCCACAGCAGATACAGCCTTTGTTCATCAACATATAGTGCAGTGCAACGTGCTGCTGACCTGCTGACCAATGTCCCATACTTTGCAGGCAATCGCGCCGCGCAGCGCCCTTGAGAGCTCACGCTACCACCAGGCACGCCATGCTGCGGTGCGTCCAATACCTTTGACAGCAGCAGTTTGCCTAGAATGTATTGAACTTCAAAGCCAGTTGTAGTGGTTTGAGTGTTCCTCAGACCAGCAAGCTCAGTAGATGCACATACCTAGCAGCAATTGAAGCTCCGTCAGTGCATGGATAATTAGAGGACGTGTCTACAGAACTCAATACACGTCTATCTGAAACATGATGCCCCAAATCATCTTGCTGACTGTTCTTGCTTGTTCTGCAGCTGTGCCGGATGATTTTGGCTGAGCGTGCCAACCTTGAGCAGGTGCAGACTGACCTCCAGTCTGTTGTGATTTGTTGTGGAGTAGCTGTCAGGAAGGTAAGCCGTACCTGTGAACATAGACTATTGCCACCCGGCCTTGCGCATTCACACCATCATAGCAGCAGATACAACTATGCCCAGGCACTTGCTGCATTCTTTATTTGAATTGTGTGACACAATTTGTGTCGCAAACGCATGCTTGCTTAAATTTTACAGGTTCTTTACATGTTCCTCATGTATCTGTCCTGTCTTGGGATCAGGTACACACAGATTATGTTCCAAATGCCAACATCAAAGTGCCCACCCTATTCCTTGCTTTGATTGATGTGCTGCAATGCAGGGGGCACTACTGCAGCGCATTCTGAACGATCTGCAGCCCAGATTTGCTGCTTTGAGGGGAGAGAAAGACGCGGCTGAGCAGACAGCTGCAGGCTTAGCCTCAAAGGTTAGCTGTCATCTCATCACCTCTTCCAACCTTGGTCTGCCTGTGATTTCTGTTTGGCTCTCATCAAGGCAGGCCATTTCCACTGATGCCAAATGATATCCTTTCGACACTTTGCCTGAGTGTGCCTGCACAGCTCATCCCAGTGTGAGGGATGAGCTGCAGCTTTGCAAAAACATGTCTTGGCTCAGACAGCTTTATGTACATGCTGAGAAACCAATTTCTCTCTTTGCAGGTGCAGAACTTGCAAGGGGGCTTGGAGACAGTGCAAAGGCAGTGTGATGTTCAGACCGGGCTGGTGCACACCCTGCAAGCGCAGGAGGCAGCCTTGACTGCGAGGGTGGAAGACTTGGAAGAGTGCGAGGCATGTCTGACTAAGACAACGGAGCAACTGAATGAGCAAAATATCACACTGGACAAAGAAACTGCTGGCCTGCAGCAGAGACTAAACACCAGTGTTCAGCAACAGCATCAGGTAAGCGTCAGACCAGGCCTGCACCTACATCACATGTGGCTTGCCCACACTAGTGAAAGCAGCAAGTGTCTTTCTGCAAGGGCATCTGCTTACCTGCAGGCCTGCTTTGGGATATGGCAAAGTTGCCATCACAGTCTATTATTGATCTTGCATGGTGCTATAACCTGTCACAAAGTTCTGCCTGTCTGTCTGTCTGTCTGTTTGCATGTGTGTTACCACCAATCATCTCTTAGCGTCATGCATCAACACTGCAAAAAAAGCTTGTTCTATAATGTGTCAATGTATTACAATGACATAGGCGGTGCTTGTGCAGGATGCTGCCACAATACAACGTCTCCAGATGGAGAACGAGGCCCTGCGCTGCAAACTGGCAGACCAGGAGCAGCGCATGTGTGAGCAAAGTGAAGCGGTGAAGGGGCAAGAGCAGCAGCAGGTGGTGAACCTGGAGCAGCAGGTGGACGGCCTTCACAGCAAGGTGAAGGATGAGCAGCAGGGCAAGGCAGCTGCTGTCATGGTGAGTAGCCAACACAGTGGCTATCAGCAAGTCCTTCAGAAGCTGCCTTACTGCCTGTTGTCATGCCTGCATGTGACCACAGTGATTGTCACCATTCGAAAGTATGCCTGTGTCAGGTTGGTGACTATAGTTATGAAGCTTCAACATTGATTCAATGTCATGCGCCTCTGTGTTGATGCCTGGATTGCTTGTTTACTAATTGAGCCGCCAAGGTAGAGTCGGCTTTGCTTATAGTTTGGTGCCAGCAGAGGAGAGGCAATGGTAGATGCTCATGGTGTCTCATTTTGACACGCAGTTGCACAAGTTAGTGCAGCAGAACATCTCTTGACTCACTCGCTTGAAAACGTCTTCTCATCATGCAATCACAGTGCTCAACATACAACAAGGTACTTGACTGTAGTAGGGCAATAACAGGGTGCTTGACTCATAGCAGAGCGCTTGACTCTTGGCCTGTGCAGATTTCAGTGAAGAGGATGCAAACTTGCGGTCCATCTGAGCTGCCGTCTGTGTGCAGACTCTTGTCCTGCACGCTGCTTGAAACCAAAATCACGTGTTCCATTCGAAAGTCTCATGTCTATGAACCTGATGATATGTACACCTTGACCCCTTACCGCTACCCTTGGTACCCTGGAAACAAGGCACTGCTGATTGTGCTGTAAAGATGCACATCACTGCTCACCAAACCCGCTTGGCTGATGACTTGTGGGCAGTACAGTTGCAGCACATTGGTTGTGGGTGCAGCACATTGATTGTGGGTGCAATCTGCTGCAGGAATATGAGGGCAGGATCGCTGCCTTGGGCGTGAGGCTGGAGGAGGAGCAGGAAGCCAAGGCTGCTGCTGCTGAGGTGAGTGCTTCATAAGCTGCCGCAATGCCTGCTGTCATGCCTTCATATGACTTTAGGTTTTGTCTCCACCCAAAAGCATGCCTGTGTCAGATATGTGACTACAGTTATGAAGCTTTCGCATTGAACTATTGTCATCTGCCTGTGTACTGATGCCTGGAGTGCAATCTTACCGATTCAGCCACTGGTTCAAGTGGGTTTTGCTTACATTTTGTCGCAAGCAAAGCAGTGGCAATGGTTGATGCTCTCCAGCCAGCTGAGGAAGTGATACTCAATGCTGCACTTGCCTCTGAATGTGAAGCTGTCTGCAACCAACAAACGCAAACTGCATAGTGTGAGGCTGGTGTGACTTTGCAAACACCAGTCTGAGCCATCCTAGGTGGTGATGCAGGCCAATGAAGCAGTAGTCCAGGACCTGCAGGGCCAGCTTGCCAAGC
>JAABUP010001704.1_pt1 | contig 45463 bp, 37 predicted proteins | sample 5559201 | NCBI WGS metagenome assembly JAABUP01 (sample SAMN10711887, study PRJNA513373) | rock metagenome | isolation source: Antarctica rocks | place: Antarctica
CCGGTTCGACGTGTCCATCGACGCCAGCGACCCACGTCGACTCGACCTCAGCGGCCACACGCAGAGCCTAGCGAGGCCACATCACACCGACCTGCAAGACGACATGCCAACGTGCCACTCAGGGATCGATCCCCCTTACGGCGACGACCACGTGGGGACCAAGGGCCGTCCGCCCGGCCAAATAGCGCCGTCAGAACCGTGCCACTTGCCGCTGCGAGTCACAAACTGGCTGTTAAGACGGGCAGTAGGTGTAGCACAACCAGTGCACGCAATCAGCGTGGCGCAACCAGTCCTGTCATACCTTTCCGCTACGTTCTTCTGGTGTCAGTGTTGCTGGGCTAGGCCCGGGTGTCGACGGCGGAGCAGAACGCCGACCTGCAGACCGACGAGCTGTAGCAGCCCGGCAGTTGCTTGCGCACACGGAACCGCGCAGCGGCACAGCTCCCCGTCAGGTTACGAGCGCAGGCGTCCCATCCGAGGAGACTCTCGGGATTACCGTGGACGGGTCGGCTTGACCTGTCGACGAAGGCTTCCTGATGGTCTTGGTAGGTCCGGGGTTATTTGCTCGTCCACCCGGGGCCCGGGGTCGGGGTCGGGGTGCCTGCTCGGTGCGATGATCACGCTGCTGGTGTCGTCCCGGAAGCCTTGAGCCTGACCCGCCTTGATGTCGCGGTTCGCCTCGGTTACCGCCTGCAAGGAGGCGGCGCCGCGCAGCCGGTGACCCTTTGCTCGCGCTCGCCAGTCGAAGATCGCCGCTGCCAGCAGTACTACCCCGAGAACAACGGCGACAGAGATCCAGAACCCCATGCGGACAGTATGAACGGAAGACGCAGCCTTCCTCTCTTCACTGATTTCGGGGGGCTACCCAGCAGTGTGCCGTCCACGGCCGCCTTGAGCACCGCTACGGCGCCAGCCAGTCACCCTGCGGACCTCGTCGGTGCGGCTGAGCGAGAACCGCACGCGGGCCGGTGGCAGGCTGCCGTAGACCAGCACCCCTGACCCGAGCGGCAGTTGGCGCAGCACGTCCGCCGGCGCCAGACGTTCCAGCTGCTGACTGCGCGACGTGGACGTGCCGCCCCCGGCCTGGTCGGTGACGGACACCCGGTCCACGTCCTGCTCGCCGAGCAGCTTGGACAGGTAGTCCAGGGTGCCGAGGTCGGTGATTCCCGACAGGGCCAGCTTGCCGCGGTGGTTGTTGACCACGGTTGACGCCAGCCGGCCGTACCGGTCGGTCAGCTGCGCCAGGTCCTGCCAGACCGAGACCACCTGGATTCCCTGGCCGCGCCCGGTCGAGGCGATGGCCGGCAGGTCCCGCAGCGGCGCCACGTTCCCCGCCTCGTCGAGCAGCAGCAGCAGCCCCGGGTCGCACGGCCGGCCAGCCTGACCGCGGTTCTGGGCCTCCCGAACCACGGACATGACCAGGGCCTCGAACAACGGCCGGAGGCGGTCCTGCGCATGCGTGGGGGCGACCAGGTACAAAGTGCCGTCGCCGTCGAGCAGCGCGGCGGGATCAATCTCGCAGCTCTCGGCGGACGCCGCCACGTCGGGGTCTGTGTAGCAATCGAGTACCGCCTCCGCGGTGGCGTACACCGATCCGAGAGTGTCACCGGGCCGCTTGCGGGACGCGACGAACGCGTTGGCCGCCTCGACGACGCCCAGCTCGTCGAGCAGGCCGGTGACCTCGGTGTCCTCCTGGGTGTCGATCCACCTGACCACGTCGCTCATGCCGAGGCCGGTGGCGCCGGCCGCGAACAGCAGCGGCGCTAGCAGCTTGCGGGCCAGCGGGGTCCAGAACCGCTCGTGTGAGCCGTCGCCGCCGCGGCTGGCGCCCGCGGCTGCAGTCAGCCAGCCGGCCATCTGCGAGGCCCCGGTCCACGTGGTGCAGGACGCCAGCGGGCTCCAGGTGGCGCACGGCCGGCCCGTCGAGCGGGTCGGGTCGTACACGTACACCTGGCCGACCTCGCCGCGGTGAGCCTCCGTGGCGTCGAGCACGTCCGGCTTCACGCTCGTCACGACCGCCGGGCCTGTCCAGTCCTCGAGCGTCGGGATGACCACCGACACCGTCTTGCCCGAGCCGGTCGGGCCCAGGACGCACACGCTGTGCCGCGGTTCGGCGGCGAGCTGCTGGCCGTCCGGGTCGACGCGACCGAGGGCGATCCGGCCCGGCCGGGTCGCCGGGGCCGTGTCAACCGTCAGCGGAAGGAGGTCGGCGCGTGATGCCCAGCGAGCCCGGCCGAGGCGCCGCACGCTACGGCCGGCCCTGCGCACGACGGCGGCGGCGACCAGAGCGAGCACAAAGGCGAGCAGGGCGCCGGCCACGACCAGGACCTCGGTCGAGCCGAGCCCGGCCGCACCGCGGGTCTGTACCGCCCGCAGCAGCGCGCTGGGGCTGCCAGGCGACCCGTGCCAGCCAGCCCCAGCAGTCACCGACACCAGCCGGCTGGCGAGCCACACAGCGCCGTCCACGACCGCCGCAAGCACCGCTACGGCGATGACAGCGCGCGGGAACAGCTCACCGCCGCCGCCCCGGGTGGGGACGGTCCCAACGCGGCCGCTCACGCCGCCCTCCACCGCTTGGCGGTGTCGTTCACGTCCGCGTCGACCTCGGCCTGCGTCAGCTGCAACAGCACCGGGATACCGGGCCGCTGCCCCACCTTGATCAGGAACTTCGCCCGTCCCGGCGGCGCCTTCGCCGGGTCCCACCCGGGCGGCGTCGACCAGCCGGTGACCATGTCCCGCTCGGCGTCGGTGAACTCGACGACCTGCGCCAGCTCGGCCAGCTCCTTGCGTGGCAGCCCGGCGCAGACCACAGCCCCAGCGCGTTCGACGAACCCGGCGGCCTTGGCCTGGTCCGCCCGGCTGGTCATCGACCGCAGGTCCGCCAGGGAGTGCGTCACCATGACGATGCCGACGCCGTCTGAGCGGTTGAGCCGAGTGAGGGCGTTGACCTGGTCGACGACGCCGGGGACGTTGGAGCCCAGGGCGCGCCACAGCTCGTCCAGGACGATCAGGAAACGGCGTTGCGGACCGGCGCCCACGTCGGCGAGAGCGTTCGCGGCCTCCACCCGGCCGTAGCCGTCCGACCAGCAGGCCAGCAGCGCAGCCGCCTGCAGCACATCGTCAGACCGGGCAATACCGGACACGTCGACGCACACGCCGCCGGCGCTGGTCAGGTCCAGCGCCACCGAGGACTGCCGGCCGAACACCTCGCCGAGCGGCCCCTCCAGCCAGGCGAGCATGGTCGCCTGCAGCTTGTCGGTCGCCGCCCGGTAGCGGTTGTCCTCCCCGCGCCAGCCGGTGACCCTGCGGACCTCCTCGGGTCCCTCGTCGACGAGGGCGTGCAGGTCGGCCATGACCGGCGGCAGCTTCTTACGCCGCCACCGTTTCGCCAGCTCGCGCAACGCAGCGGACAGCACCACGTCCTCGTAGTCGTGCAGCCGCTCCCCGCGCACGAGGGCGAGCTGGGCCGCTACGGCGTTGACCCGGCGACCGTGGGCCTCGGCGCGGAGCCGGTCGGCTTCGGCGGTCAGCAGCTTGCGCCGGTCGGGTTCGGCGCCGCGGGCGAGGTCCTCGACGACCTGGGCGGCGGCGTCCATTGCGCCGACCGCCAGCAGGTTGAGGCTGCCGACGCCGCGACCGAGGGCGACGACCTGCCCCTCGAGCGACGCGATCACGTCGACGTACTCGCCCTTGAGGTCACCGAGGATCAACGGCTGCACGCCGGCGCCGGACAGGCCGATCACCAGCCGGCGGACCAGCGTGCTCTTGCCCAGGCCCGGCAGGCCGAGGACGGTCATCGACGGGTTCGACAGCAGATTGGCCTGCTCGTACCAGCTGACCGGGTCCATGCAGACCGTCGTCTCGCCGTTCAGATGCGGGCCGATCGGGACACCGATCGTCGGCGACGCGGCGCCGACCGCCCACGGCCACAACCCGCAGACCTGGCTGGTGGTGCCGGTGAACTCACGGGGCGCCTCGACGTAGGAGGTCCGGCCGCGGCCGCGGCCGGCGTACCCGCGGCGGGTCAGCTTCGACGGCCTCACAGGGCACCCCTGACGGTGGCCGGGACGTTGACATACTCGGAAGCGATGACGCCGACACCCAGGCCCGTGGCGAACGCTGCCGCCTGACAGCCGTAGGCGCGGCGCAGCGTCAGCTTGGAAGCACGGCCCAGCTGCATCGAGGTCTCGCCGGCTTGCCCGAGCCGCTCCGGGTCACGGACCGTCGAGGTGAGCACCATCGAGAACCGGGTCAGCCCGGCGCCGCCGGCTTCCTCCCGGGCGGTTGCCATCGCGCGTTCGGTGTGGACCGTGCCGGTGGCCTTGCCGTCTTCCTTGCCGGTGGCGGTGCGCACCTGCGCGTCGACGACCGCGGCGGCGTCCCCGGGCTCATACGGCCGGTACAGGATCGTCAGCCGCTTGCGGTCCACGTCCGGGTGGGGTGCCAGCAGACTTGTCAGCACCCGCGACTGCACGGCGCTGCGCGGCGGGCCGTCCATCGTCCAACTAATGGATGCGGCCCCGTCGTGCCGGTAGGCGCCGCGGGCCTCCTGCGCACCGGCCGGACCCGCCTGCTCCCAGCCGATCGGCGCCTCCTCGCCGCTGTCCCGCACCGTCGCCAGGTCCTCGGCTGACGCCGGGTCGTAGGCCACCCGTACCAGGTCGGTGACCTCACGGGCACTCATCGGCGTGCCGACGCCGGCGCCGGTCGCGGCGAGCTGCGCGATCAGGCCAGGCAGCCGGGCGGCGATCAGCGTCGCCATCTCAGCCGGGGTGCGCACCCGGGAGCGCGGCCCGCCGGCGACCAGCTCGTCGCCGGCGGTGTCCCGCCGGTTGGCCGTGAAGATCAGCGTCACCCACGCGTCGACCATCGCCGCACCCTTGGGGTACGTCGCAGCTGCCTCGAGCAGCATGTCCCGGGCCAGCTGCGGCGCGGCCGGCACCAGCAGCCGGTCGACCTCGCGGGCCAGCCGGTTGCCCGGGTCGGGTGAGGTCTGCACCGTCGCCGTCGCGCCCACCAGCGCCGGCTCGGTCGCCAGGTCGGCTTGGAAGACACCCCAGTGCGCGACCCACTGGTCAGCGGTCGCCGGGTCGACCAGCGACGAGCCGTCCGGCTGTACCCGGACCTGCACCGCAAAATGCCGCACCTTGGGGTGCTCGACCATCGCTACCTTCTGGCCGGCGGCGGTGGTGAACTCGTGCAGCCGGGACGCAGCGAGCAGCCCCGGCAGCTTGGTCGACCCGAACAGCTGCGCGTCGACCAGGCCGGCGAGGTAGACGTGCTGGCCCTTCGCGACGCCGGTGCGCCACGCGACCTCGCGGATGAGGACCTGCCAGCCGTTGCGTCCGGTCCTGTCCTGCCACAGCAGCGGCGCGAGAGCCGGCAGCTCGAGCACGAGCACCAGGGCGGCGCCCAGCAGCCCGAAAGCGCTCTTGACGATGACGGCCAGGGCGATGCCGGCGAACAGCAGCACCGTTCCGACCAGGCCCAGGCGGCCCAGCCCGGGTGATCCGGGCTTGATCCAGTTGCCGTATGTGCGGGGCTCGGCGATCGTCGTCATGCGGTCTCTCCCTTGGAGGAGGTCTCTGGCGCGGGATTGGGCACGGCGACCGGCCGCGGATACGGCCGGCCTGCTGGCGACGACGAACCGGCGCCGCTGCTAGCGGAAGGCGTGCTGCCGGTCGGCTCGCTGTCACCGCCGCCGGGCCGGCTCACCGCCGCGACGGCGGCCCCAGCGGCACCGGCGCCGGCGCGGAGGGCGCCGGCCCCTGCCAACAGCTGCCCCACTCGCATCGCGCCGGTAGCGACGGTCTGCGCGTTGCGGTGCGCACTCCCGCCGGTGACCGACGTGGCCGCCTCGACGGCCGGGTGGACCAGCTTGAGCAGTGCAGGCAGCGCGACGATCGACAGCAGGATCAGCGTCCAGCCGGCGAGGGACTGCACGGCGCTGCCGTTGGAGCCGACCGCGTAGAACGCCCCGGCGAACAGGGTGGCGGCCAGCGGCTTGTAGAGCAGGAACGCTGCGGCCCACGCCAGCGCCCGCTTGTAGGCGTGCTCCCCGCCGCGGGTCGAGCTGCCGGCGGCAAGGGTGGGGATGGCGCCGGCGAGCACGATCAGCACCCCGACCCGGACCAGCATCAGCACGACCTGCAACAGCGCTGAGAGCACGCCAAGGACGGCGATGACCAGCAGCAGGCCCGGGGACAGGGCTGCCAGGCCGCCGACGATCCCTGCGACGTGACCGGCGAAGTCACCACCGGTGCCCTGGCTGACGATCCAGGTGGACCAGTCGTCGCCGAGGCTGGCCCCGAGCGCCATCAGCGGCAGCAGAGCGAAGACGGCGAACACCAGCCGGCCGAGCCCTTTGGCGAGGTCGACGGCTGGCCGTGAGCTGCGCAGCACCGCCATGCGGATGGCGGCGATGAGGATGCCGGCGACCGCGACCGCGCCGGTGAGCCAGGCCAGGTTCCCGGTGAGCGCGCCCACCGGGCCTGCCGTCGATGACAGCTCCGGCGTCGGAATCTTGAGCCAGAAGGTGCTCATCAGGGTCAGGGCGTCGCCAAAGGCCTTGTTGAACGCCTTGACGATGCTGCCGAAAACGCCGTCAGCCGCTGAGCTGACGACCGAGCCGGCCACGCCCGACAGGCTCTTGCAGGCGACGCCGAGCCCCGGTGGGCAGGCCACCTCAGACCTGCCCGAACGACACGTAGCCGGTGAGCGTGCCTACCGGCTGCTGGACGGGTGTCTCGTCGCCGTTGGGCTGCAGCTGCAGCCGCCAGTCGCCGCCCTGCCAGCGCACCGTCGCCGTGTTGACGAGGTAGCCGCCGGCGGGGTCACGGAACACCAGCTGGACCACCGCGGCGTCCGGGTTGTAGTCGACGAACGCGAAGCCGGCGGCCTGTAGGTAGCCGCCGGCCGGCGGCGCATCGTCCACCGTGGCGCGGCCGCGGACGTAGGCAGCTGCGCCGGCGTCCGGGACCACACCTGCAGCGACCGCTGCGCGCCACCCGCCGCCGGGCTCGACGATGATCCGGCTGGCGGTCTGCTCGGCGGCGAGCAGCGCCCCGAGCGGCGTACGCGCATAGCCGCGGGCTACTGGGCCGGCGACGACGGCGGGGCCGGCGAAGTTGGCCGAGCTGGGCTGGCTGAACGGCAGCCAGATGCCGTCCACCCACTGCCACGAGATGTTCAGCGGCGTCGTCGTCGGCGGTACCTGCGATGTGTCGCGCAGCTGCCCGGTGACGACCGGCGGCGCCGGCGCCACCGGGACCGGGACGGCACTGCGGCCCAGCGGCGGCCGCACGCGCGGCGTCGAGTCGCGTTCCGCCAGCCACACCACCGCGAGCAGGGCCACCACGAGCACGACGAGAACCGTCCACGGCCACCGCCGGCCGCGCCGCGGCCCGTCGCCGGGCGGCGGCGGAACAGCCGCCAGCGGCGGGCTTGCGCGCCAGTCGAGCACGGCTCAGACCCCCGCAGCCGTGGCGATCGGACCAGCAGCAGCCGCCAGGATGCACCCGGCGATCACCCACGCGAAAGCCGCGCCGTGCTGGCCGGTGTCACCGCGTTTGTGCGACACCATCATCGAAATCCCCACCGCGAGCAGCCCGGCGACGCCGGCGGCGCTTGCGAGCCAGCCGAGCCAGCTCAGGACGGTCAGGACGGTGCCGGACCCGGGAGGGGCGGTGCTTCCCGGGTTCGGGGCTGCGAGCACGCGGACTGCTAGAGCCATCACAAAGGGGTGCATTTGGTCCACCTCCTGAGCGACGAGCGCGCGGGTCACCTCCTGTGACCCGCTTGGCACGAACAGTCGCTCAGGCCAACCGTAGCATCTAAGTACCATTTAGGCGGACACCGGTGGTACTTTGCTTGCCATGACCGGCCAACCGCATCGGACACGCGGCAACCAAAGACCAGGAAGGACGCTTTGCGGACAGCCGAGATCGTTAAACTGCTCCATATGGGTGACAGGCCAGAGTTTCTCGACCTGGAGCAGGCCGCCGAGCTTCTCCACACGTCGCCGCGCACCCTCCGGCGTTGGGTGGCGGAAGGCAAAGTCCCCGTCACGCGTCGCCTCGGCCGCAAGCTGCTGTTCAGCCACGAGGCCATCCGCCGACACCTGGAAGCGCCCGCCGAGGGTTAGCGCACCTGCCGGGACTCGAGCGTGAAGCCCGCCGGCTACATCGCCAGCGGCATCGCTGGCCTGGTCCTGGTCCCCGTCGTCGGCATTGCCCTCATCGCCGGCGTGGCCGATGCCCAGCAGCAAGCGACCGCTGCCGCCACCCCCGCCGCAGCGGGCGGTCTCATCCCCGGCGCCGTACCCGCCGCCTACGCCGCCGCCGTCGCCAAGGCCGGCGTCAGCTGCCCCGCGCTCTCACCGGCGCTGCTCGCCGCCCAGCTGCAGACCGAGTCGGGCTGGAACCCGAACGCTGTCAGCCCGGTCGGCGCCCAAGGCGTCGCCCAGTTCATGCCCGGCACCTGGCCCGGCTGGGGACGGGATGAGAACGGGGACGGCACCGCGAGCGCTCTCGATCCCGCCGATGCCATCCCCGCCGCCGCACGCTACGACTGCGCCCTCGCCGCCCAGGTCGCCGGCGTCCCCGGCGACGTCCAGCAGCTGATGCTCGCGGCCTACAACGCCGGCCCCGGCGCTGTCCTCGCCGCCCACGGGGTTCCGCCCATCGCGGAGACGACGCACTACGTCACAGCCATCACCCGGCTCGCCGCGACCTACGCCGCCCCGGTCGCGGTCGCTGCCCCGGCGACCGGCCGCGCCGCGACCGTCATCGGCGTCGCCCTGTCCTTCCGCGGCACCCCCTACCTGTGGGGTGGTTCGACCCCTGGCGGGTTCGACTGCTCCGGCCTCACGTCCTACGCCTACGCCGCAGCCGGCGTGACGCTGCCACGCACCTCCCAGGCGCAGCAAGCCGCCGCCTCCCCGGTCACCGACCCCCGACCCGGGGACCTGGTGTTCATGGGCGGGTCGGGCACCGGGACCGCGACCCACGTCGGGATCGTCATCGGCGGCGGGCTGATGGTCGACGCCCCGCACCCCGGCTCGGTAGTCCGGGTCGAGCCCTACAACTGGCCTGACCTTGCAGGATTCGGCCGGGTCACATGACGAGCCTCCGGCACTACCGCCCAGCGGCAGCCACCGTCAGGCCAATGCCCTACCGACTAGTGGCGACCAGCGTCAGTCCCCGGCACTACCGAGCTGTGGCGACCACCGGCAGGCGCACGCACTACCGCCAGACTCTGACCATCGTCAGGTCCCCGCACGACTTCTTGACAGCCAACTGCAGGGCAGGCTTCGCCTGCCACGCAACACCCGAGCCGCTCATCCGCCGTCAGCGCCTCAGTGATCTACAACTTTTAGGTACAACCGCACCTACGGTGGCGCGGCTGCGCCACGAAGATCAACAACTCCCTACCGCACCATGATCACCACGGCGCGCATCTACGCCGGGGACAAGGGCCGAATCGACTACTACCTCGCCCGGGCAGCCGGGGATGAGTACCCACGCGGCCTCGAGGAGCGCGGCGAAGCGATCAGCCGCTACTACAGCGGCGGGCCCGCCGACCCCGCGGCGAACCGGCCCGGGCGGTGGATGGGCCGCGGCGCCGATGCTCTTGGCCTGACCGACCTCGAGGCGAGCCCCGAGCAGTTCCGCGGCGCGGTCACGGAGGCATACCTCGACGGCGCCGCACGCGCCAAGCCCGAGCTGCGGACCCCTGCCGGCGGGCGGGTCGCCGCGGAGCCGTTCGCCGCGGCGGTGCGCCAGCTGCTCGGCGAGCGCGGCCTTAGCGCCGCCGACTTGTTCGTGTCCGGCCGGGCCGCGAAGGAATGGGCGACGCTAGCCCGCGCCGCTGACAGGTTCGACACCACAACCGCCGCCACAGTCGCCAAGCTGGGCCGCGCCGCTGGCATCGACCCCGCCGGCCTGTACGGCGTAGACGCGTGGGCGTCGGCGCTCGCGATGGCCCACCGCAGGGTCGACACCCGCCTCGCCGCCACCGACGTTGTGATGACCGTCGACAAGAGCGTCAGCCTGCTCTACGCCACCGCAGACGACGCCACCAGAAGGGTCATCGTCGCCGAGTTCCACGAGGCCGCACGCTCGGCCCTGGGCTACCTGGACACGCTCGCGGCCACCGGCCGGCGCGGGTCCTCGTCAGGCGGGACCGGCCAGGAGGAGGCCACAACGGGGCTCGTCGCGGTCGGTTTCCTGCACGACGAGGCACGCCCGACCGGTGACTGTGCGTGCGGGGACATGCACCTGCACGAGCACGTGATCGTGATGAACACGGCGCAGGGCGTGGACGGCAAGTGGTCGGCGATCCAGCACGAGCGGCTCGAGCGGAACGAGAAGACAGCCGGCCACCTGCTGCAGGCCGAGCTGCGCGCCCGGCTGTCAGACCAGCTGGGGATCGCGTGGCGTCCGGTCGTCAACGGCGTGGCCGGCGTCGCCGGCATCACCGACGCCCAGCGCCGGCACTTCTCCAAACGCAGCGATGACGTGACAGCCGAGCAGGTCGAAGCCGGCACGGTCGGCAAGGTCGTCGACGGGGCCGCCGGCCGCAAGACGCGGCAGGCCAAGCGAGAGCAGCTTCCGATCGCGGAGCGGGTCGCCTACTGGCAGGCTCAGGCCGAGGCGGTCGGCCTGACACCGGACGTGGTCGCGGCAGCGCTGGACCGGCCAGCGCCCGCCGGACCGACTACGGACCGGGAGGGGGACGCCTACGCCGCCGGTGTGCTTGAGCGGCTCACCGCCCAGGCGGCGAGCTTCCACCGCAGCGACCTGCTGCGCGCCCTGGCGGACGACTGCCGGCAGGGGGAGAGCATCGCGACACTGACAGGCCGTGCCGACGCGATCCTGTCCAGCGCCCGCGTCGTCGCGCTCGGCGAGGGTGAGGGCGGGCTGACGACCCGGGACGTGCGCCGCGGTCGCGGCGGCCGCGTCCTCGCCTACGCCGTCGAGCAGAAGTGGACGACGCCGGAGCAGCTCGCGCTAGAACAGGCCCTCGTCGACTCCGCGCTGCTCCGGCAGGACGCCGGGTGCGCGCGCCTCGACGGGGACCTGGTCGACGAGGTGGTCCGCCGACAGCCATTCGTGCTGTCCGACGAGCAGGCCGCCGCCGTGCGGGCGTTGACCATGTCCGGTGCGGGCGTCGACGTGTTGCACGCCTCGGCTGGTACCGGCAAGACCAGCGCCGTCCTCGGCAGCGTGCGGCAGGCGTACGAAGCGGCCGGCTACCGCGTCGTCGGCGCTGCCACGTCGGCGAAGGCCGCCCGGGTACTCGCGGACGACGGCGGGCTGCAGGCGTCGACCATCGCCCGGCTGCTGCTGGACCTGGAGCGGCCGCAGGGCGGCGGGATCGGCCCGCGGACTGTCCTGGTCCTCGACGAGGCGTCGATGATCGGCACGCGGGACCTGGCAGCGCTGCTGCAGCACGCCGAACGGGCCCGCGCCAAGGTCCTCGTCGTCGGCGACACCCGCCAGCTGGCCGCCGTCGACGCCGGCGGCGGACTCCGGGCGCTGCAGGACCGGCTCGGTGCCGCCACGCTGACCGTCAACCGCCGGCAGCACGCCGAGTGGGAACGGACCGCCCTCGCCGACGTTGCCGCCGGCACACCCGCCGAAGCCCTCCGCGCCTACACCGCGCACGAGCGGGTCACCGTCTCCGACACCGCCCTGTCCGCCCGTGCTGCGATGGTCGCCGCGTGGTGGGGCGACGTGCAGGAGCACGGCGTGGACCGCACCCTCATGGCCGCTGTGCGCAACGTCGACCGGACCGAGCTCAACCAGCTCGCCCGCGGCGTGATGCGCGAAGCGGGCCGGCTCGGCGACGACGAGCTGACCGCGGCCGGTCGTACGTTCGCGGCCGGCGACCGGGTCATGCTGCTGCGCAACAGTGCGGCGAAGCGCCTCGACAACGGCGACACCGGCACCGTGGCCGCCATCGACGACGGGCGCCTGGTCGTCGACCTCGACCGTGGGCAGACCGTCACGCTCGACCGGGCCTACCTCGCCGCCGGCCATGTCGAGCACGCCTACGCGGCCACCGTCTACAAAGCGCAAGGCAGCACCGTGACCACCGGCCACGTTCTCGGTACCGGACTTGGCCAGGAGGACGGCTACGTGGCGCTGAGCCGCGGCCGTGCGGCCAACCGGCTGTACCTGGTCGAGGGGCAGGCGCCGGGTGACCCGGAGCTGGACCTGCCCGACCAGCAGACCCGCGGTGCGTACGAGGCCGCGGTGAAAACACTCGGCACGTCACGGGCGAAGCACCTGGCGCTCGACAGCGCGGCATGGGGCGCCGATGCCGACCTGCTGGCCGCGCAGCTGCAGGACACCGCCCGGCTGCTCCGGCAACGGCCGGCGTCGGACACCGCACGGCTGCCGGCACTGCACGCCGAGGTCACCCGGCTGCAGGCGCAGGTCCTCGACGCCGGCCAGCGCCTCGACGGCATCCGCGAGCAGCACAAGCAGCTGCGGCGGCGGGACCCGCAGCGCCAAGTCCTCGCCGACCGCATCGACCGGCAAACCGGCGCCCTCGGCCGCCTCCAGGAGCAGCTGACCGGCGTCCGCGCCACCGTGGCAGCAGCCGAGCAGCGGACGACGCCGCGGGACGCCTGGGACGGCGCGCACACCGAGCCCCTCCAGCGGGCCGTCAGCGCCGGCCGCGAGCTGAGCTGGCGAGCCCGCGCGGAGCAGCGCGCGGTGCAAGTCATCCAGCCGGCCAACGTCGCCGTCGAGGCGCCCGCCCTCGTCATCGAAGCCCCCGGTATCGCCCGGCAGCGACGCTGACCCGGCAGCCGCGCGACGTCATACAACGCATGACCCGTCGGTCGGCTTCGGCGACGGGTCGATGGGGACACGGCGGCAGGGCGGCGACCCATCCAGGGGAGGCGTTGCCGGGGTGTGAGTAGAAACGGCGCAGGATCGATCTCGCTGGCCCGCACGGTGTGCCGGTGGACAGACAGACTGCCGGCGGCGCGCAGCAGGTCATCCCAGTGCGTGGTGATCAGCGCGGTGTCGACTCGGTGGCGGGCGACGCCGTTCAACGGGCCGTAGTCGGCGCCCTGTACGGTGCGCCAGAAACTCGATGAGCCCTGGCCGCGCACGGTCGAGGCGATGGCCGGCAGGTCCCGCAGCGGCGCCACGTTCGGCCACACGCCCTCAGCCCGCAGCCACGCCGCAGGTCAACGGGCCGCTGCGGCTACCGCAGGAGGCAGTCCGCTACAGCCTGCCCAACGACACCGACCGCCAGAGCGCCATCGACAGCCTCACCGTCGACTACTGACGGTCCCCTGCAGCGCGGCCAGCTCCTTAGCGGAGGAGATCCAGATGCCAGACTGGGCTGGTGAGCGGTCGCGGTATCCCGGCCGGTGTAGGAAAGACCGCTCTCGGTGTGGCGCTGGTGCGCGCGGAGGAGAGTCGTCGCGCCGACCGGTTGTTTGATGATCCATACGCCGACGCCTTCCTGGCGGCGGCCCCAGGGGCATTCGATATGGAGCACCGCTCCGCTGCCGCGAAAACCGGGGACATGGCCTCTTGGGGCGCGGCCTTCTGGTCGCATGCGGTCACGCGGACCCGGTTCTTCGACGACTACCTGATGACCGCGACCGCCAGCGGCATCCGGCAGGTGGTGCTGCTGGCGGCCGGTCTGGACACGCGCGCCTTCCGGCTGCCGGGCCGGAGGGTGTGCGCCTGTACGAGCTGGACCTGCCCGAGGTCTTGACCTTCAAGGAGCGGGTCCTGACCGAGCGGGCGGCCGCAGCGCGCTGCGCGCGCACAACGATCGAGGTCGACCTGCGGGAGGACTGGACCGTTCCGTTACTGCAAGCCGGGGTGCAGGCCGCCGAGGTGACCGCGTGGCTGGCCGAGGGCTTGCTCATCTACCTGACCGCGGACGAGGCGGCGACACTGCTAACCAGGGTCGGGGCACTGTCGGCCGCCGGCAGTCAGGCGGCGTTCGAAGTGGAGAGCCTCGGCACGGACCCGATGCGCGCCCGGGCCCGGCAGGCACCGACGATGGCGCAGTACGCCCAGCTGTGGAAGGGCGGCCTGCCCGATGCGACCGGCTGGCTGATCGGACACGGCTGGCGCCCGCAGCTGCACAATCGAGCGGCCGCAGCCGCGAGCTACGGACGCGCCGCGGCCGGACCGTCTGCCGGCGGGTTCGTCGTCGCGACTCGTGCTTGAAGAACAGGTAACGGGATCCTGCGCCGTTGCTACTCACACCCCTGAACGTGACGGGAGGGCGCGAGCGGACGGCCGTCGGCGCACCCACCCTGGCCTGCGGTGGTGTTCCGAGGCAGGTTCATGATTCAGACAGCCGGCGGCTACCTCACCCAGCGTGTCAGGTCAGCCCTTCCCTCGGTCGGCACTCCTTGCGATTCGGCAACCGGGTGCGGTCGGCCTATGAGCGGCTTGACAAACTGCGTCGCGGTGAACTTCAGGGCTGCATCGGCGGGAGATTGATTGACCCTGGTCCCCCCGCGGGCCCCAGAAGTGGGCGGCCGAGTTCGCTAACCCGGAAGGACACTGAACTAACGACATCACCGACGGCTGCTCGGACTTCATAGCCGCCGACCCGTCGGAACTGGGTCTCGACATTGATAGCCAAGGTGCTCCTCAGGTCCGCACCGACGGGGGTGCCAGGAGGCCGGCCCTGCTCAATTTGGCCCTGTGCCCTAATGAGGGGCTCGCCGCCATCCTCGTGAATCAGCTGCACCTCAAAGGGAAACCGGTGGTTGGTCTCGTTCCAACCCACGAGCAGGCTGACCCCGATTCCGAAGTGGGCGACACCAGGCTGGCCGTCCGGCTGTTGGCCGACCCTGATCTCCGACCAGCCCGCTCCCTGCAGATACAGCAGACCGTTCAAGGCCTCGGCGTGGTTGGCGACGGTGACGTACTCGATCCGTGGCACGTAGACCTCCTGTAGACGAACGTATACGGATAGCGTACGCCGTGTGGACGTTCAAGACCTGGTGGGCGGGGGCCGATGTGTACATCGCTGAGTGGGAATGGGACGATGAGAACGTCGAGCACATTGCGGAGCACCGGATCAGGCCCGCGGACGTGGAAGCCGTGTGGTCAGACCGTCCGAAGTACCGGCGCAACCGGCATGGCCGCGCAGCAACGCATCAGATGATCGGCCCCGACGGCGGAGGGCGCTTCGTCGCCGCATTCGTCCGCCAGGCTGATCTGTCAGAAGGGCGCTGGAGAGCGATCACTGCTCGCCCAGCAACGGGAGCAGAGTCCAAGTGGTGGGAGTTGAACTGACGATGGCCGACCGATCCGTTGCAGATGACGTGCTGGCGCACAGCGAGGACGAAGGCGAGTGGGAGGACGGCCCCGCGCTAATCGAGAGCCGGCCGCGAGGGACGCAGGTGATCTCCGCGCGGTTGCCGGTAGCACTGGCGCAGCAGCTTCTTGACGAAGCGGGGCGGCGAGGCGTCAAGCCATCTGACCTGGTTAGGGAAGCGATGGAGGGGTTCCTTAGTCAGGACGCTCTACCTGAATCCGTGACCGGATTCCCAGGTCACCGACTCCACTTCTCAAGGCTCTCTATGCCCTACGCAACGGAAAACCCCGTTGTAACGGATCCACCGGACTTCAGTAACTTTGTCGCTCTTGGCGCCCAAGAGACTGCGTGAGCGTAGGGGCCGGTCGTGCTCACCGGGCCAGGATCGATCTTTGGAGCAGCCCCCCTGAGCGAAGGTCGGCCTCGCGGCCGCCGATGTAGCTCGGCGCGCAGAGTCACGCTGCAGCCAGGAACGCGCCCAGCGCATAGGCGGGCGAGCGGTCCAGGTTGTGCCGGGCCCGGTCGTAGCGCCGGGTGGTGCGCGGGTCGGCGTGGCCGACGGCGTCCTGCACGTCCTCGAGCGGAACGCCGGCCTCGCGGGCCAGGGTGACGAAGGTGTGCCGCAGCGAGTGCGGGGTGATCTTGCCGGCGTTGGCGATGCCGGCGCCCCGAGCGAGCCGGCGCACGGTCAGGAACGCCTCCCCCGCGCTCCAGCGGCGCCCGGAGGCGGTCACGAACAGCGGCCCGGCGGTGCGGCCGACCTAGGGGGCGGCCCAGGCGCGGAGCCAGCCATCAGTCTGGCCAGGACGGGGAGCGGCCCAACAGCAGCAGCATGCGCCGCATCGGCGGCTCACTGACACCGACGGGACGTGCTGGGCGAAACGATGCGCCCGGGGCCTGCCGGGTTGCGTCGTCGGGCACCTTCTCGGCGACGGCCAGCGCGGCGGTCACCACCTCGTCCGGATAGTGCACCGGCACCCCCAGAGCCGCCGCAACGTCCCAGCCGTGCACGACGTAGTCGACGAGATGAAACCCGATCGCGGTCTGCGCGGGCAGGCTGATTCCGCCACGAATCTCAGGCAGCCAGAACGAGCGTTGCAACACATCGGCGGCGGCGAACGCGTCGATCACACGGTGCGCGGCGGCGGCGTACGCGCCGGCCGGGTCCTCGCCCACCGCGGGCATCCGCCACGTCGAGAGGTGCGCGCCGTTGCCGTTGGCCGCGGCGGCGAAACCGTTGTGCTGGGCGATCATGTGCGCGAGTAGGTCCGCCACGGTCCATCCGGCACATGGAGTGGCTCGGGCCAGGTGTGCGCTGCGGATTGCTTGGGTGATCTCGACGCTGACTTCTACCGCCCGCCGGTCCAGAGCCACGATGCTGGTCATCGGTGATCGTTCCCGCGCGTCCGGGCGGTGACCTCAATTTCGATCTTCATCTCTGGTTCGAGTAGGCCGCAAACCATCATCGTCGCCGCGGGTGGGCAGACCGCGAACCAGTGGCGCAGCGTCGGCCAGCAGGGTCGGCGCGGTCGGCCAACAGGTAGCGCACCCGGACAACATCGGCGATACGTGCCCCGGCTTGGCTCAGCGCCGCCTCGACGTTGCGCATGGCCTGTTCAGCCTGCGCGATCACGTCGTCGGCCAGGCGCATCGTGGAGTAGTCATAGCCGCTGCATCCCGAGACGTGCACCCACTGGCCGTCGAGCACCGCCCGGCAGTACCCGATCCGGGTCTCGAACGCCGAGCCCGAGCTGATGCGGCGCCGCGTGCCGGTCACGATATTGTCGCCGGACATCCCGACCATGTGCATGTGCGTACTATGTATGTACGCATACGACCTGTCAATATGTAAGATCGTTTCGTGGAACGCCGAGACCTCGGGGCGCTGTTCTCGCTGGTGACGCGTCGGCTGATCGACGCTGAACAACCCATCCTGGCCGCCCACGGGCTGAGCATGTGGGAGTACGTCGTGCTCTGCCAGCTCGCCCGCGAGCCAGCTCCCACCCAGCAGGCGTTGGCCCACGCGATCGACTACGACAAGACGCGCCTGATACAGCTGCTCGACGGTCTCGAACGACAGGGCTTCCTCACCCGCGAGCCAGACCCCGGCGACCGTCGAGCCCGCCTGGTACGGCTCATCCCAGCCGGACAGACACACCTGCGCGAGACCCGAGCCGACATCCGCGTGATGGAGGCCGAGGTGCTCGACGAGCTGAATTCCGCCGAACAACAGACACTGCTCGCGGTCCTGCCTCGACTTGCTCGGCTCGCACCGCATCCAGCGCGGTGAACACGACCCGGTGCAGCGACACCGCAGCCCGCTAACCCAGCGGGTGGCCGCAACTCCAAGCGGCGCTTGGCCGTCCCCACAGCTTCTGGAGAGTGGACGAGCGCCAGTCACCGGGTCGGGCCACCGCAGACGCGCCCCCCGTCACGACGCTTGGGACGCGGCCGAGGAGGAGCCGGAGGTCGGCGCTGGCGTGGGCGACGAGCTGCGCGTCGGGCTCGGTACGGGCGACGGCGACGGTGCCCCAGCTACCTTCGATGATCCACGCCGCAGGGCCGGCACGGCGGACGGTGAGCGGGCCTCTCGCGCGCTGGGCCGCCGACAGGCGGGCTCGCACTTGGGCGAGGGCTTCGTCCGGGTCCGGCTGGTCGATCGGTGCGGCGACGCGCGTCATGCTGCTGCCATCCCGGGAATGTGGTGCCGGCGCTCGGCGCAGCCATGCCGGCGCAGCACGCGTCCTCCCGGGGCACGCCGGCCGTCGAGGGGTACCGCGGTCAGAACACCACCGAGCCGCTTGACGCCGTACGAGTCGCCAGCTGCGACCAGCTCTGCGGGCACGGGGGCCTCGAAGGGCCACATGGCGGCGCTGAGCGTGGGGAGCCAGCGGACTGCTGCACCGCAGTACCGGCACGGTTTTGGGGACTCACAGGGTTGCTGTGCCGCCCCCACGGCATCGGTCACGCCCACGCCACCTCGCTCTGACGGTCCGACCAGCAGCCTGCGCACCCATCATCGTCTGGCCGTCTCCCGGAGCCCGGATGCGTGCCACACCGCTTGTGAGGCGACGAGACGAGCGTGACGCGCGGCTCCGCGGCCGCGGACTAGGACGACCACTTCCAGCCGGCACCGAGCAGAGCGAGCTGCGGCGCCCCCCGTCCACCACGCCGTGGGGCTTGACCCCTGGGTGGTTCGTCCCCCGCTTGGTCGACGTCGTTAGGCCTGGCCTTGCAGCAACAGACCGGCACCCCCGAGGTCGATGTCGCGCCCGGACCGAACGGCTCCACCTACAGGCGGGCTCTGGGAGAGACCGTCCACGTTCGGAGACTGCCCTGACTGCTGCGGTCCTCGGACGCGCGAAAGCCGTGGCGTCTTCAGAGAGCGCCTTGCCGGACAGCATGTGCATGCAGACACGCCGGGGGAACCTCCCGCGTCGCGCGCTTACGGACCGCGATGATCGGCCGGTGACCGCTACTGGTTCCTCCAAGTACGGCCGGCCTCAGGAGTCACGGCTCGCGCCCGGCCTACCTCAGTCCTTCAACGGGCGGTACCTGATTCAGGCCCGGGTCGCGCCGGACCTCTATGTGAAGGCGCGCGCTCTCAGCCGAACGCTCGGCATCAGCCTGTCGATGCTCGTCGCCGAGCTGCTGGCTCACGTCGAGGTGGACGAGAACGGCCAGCCCGTCGGCTGGGACGGCGCTGGTCAGGTCGAGCCCTCTGAGTCGACCGACTCAATCGAGCAGCCGCTTCCCATGGTCGCATGACCACCTGCCGGAACCACCATCCGCGAGGGGGCGCCATCGGCTAGCCCCGGACACGGCTGAGGCCCGGTCCCCGCGAGCTACCAACTCGCGGCCGGGCCTCGGCCTACACCTTCACCGTCGAACCCCTTCGACGGCCAACTCCCGTCTTACGACGGCTCTCCTCACTCAGGAGTCACGGTAGCGCGATCCTGCGCGCCCGTCACGCCACTCTGCTCCGGCGAGTTTCGTGGCAGGGCACGTCACCAGCCCTTCTCCCGCGTCGCGGGTGCTCTGCGGTACGCCGCAGCCGCCCCCCGCGGGAGCGTCGTCGCGCGCTCTCAGGGCGCGTGGCTCACCGTCGTCGACGAGCACGCCGAGCAGCTGCGCGCCGACGCGGCCGCGCACGCGCGAGCGGTTGCCTGGGTGCTCGTCTCGCACGCCTCCTGGGACGACCACAGCACCCGACCGACCTGGCCTGTCCTCCAGGACCGCTCCGGGCTCTCGCGTCGCTCGGTCGCTCGCTGGCTGGCGTGGCTGCGCGCCGAGGGCCTGCTCGGCGTCGCCGAGTCCGGCAGCACGCCGGCCCTACGCCCGATGGCCCTCGCCGGCCTGGAAGGCAACCGCGCGGCGCTGTACGTCCTCACCGTCCCCCACCAGGCACCGGTCGCTGGCCGGCCGCCTGAGAGTCCGTCAGAAAGTGGCACCCCTCCTAGGGACCTCTCCTCCGGAGAGGACCCAGACGCGGGCGCGCGAGGCACGGGCCCGCTCCGCTGGCCGATGACCCGGCCGGCGACCAGCCGTCGCGAGCGGCTCGAGCTCGTCCAGCGACTTCAGAACGAGATCCCGCTCCTGCGCCGGCTCTCCGACCGTCAGCTGCGCAGCCTGCTGCGCCCCTGGCTCCGGGCCGGCTGGACCGCTACCGACGTCCGGCACGGGATCGACCACGACCCCGCGGGTTCCCTGCGGACCTGGACCACGGCGGTGCACTCACCGAGCGGCTGGCTCCTGTCCCGACTCGCAGCCTGGCGTGACGACGCCGGCACCCCGCTGGCCCCGCTCAGCGCAGCCGCAGCCGCCGAGCGCGAGCGACTGCGCGACCTGCAGCGCCGCCGTCACGACCAGGCCGCCGCCGCCGCCGCCCGTGCCGGCCGCGCCGAGCACTGGTCGACCCTCATCGCGGCTGCCGCCGGCGAGCTGGTCGAGCGCCTTGAGGACCGGGCCTTCAACCGAGGCTCGGTCCGGCCACGACGAGGAGGCCCGCTGGCTGCCTCCCTGGTCCGCTCCCTGGTGCTTGCTGAGCTCCCTCGCGTGCCCGGTGATGCGACCACTACCGATCACGCGAGGGAACTCCCCGACCCCTGCGCCGCAGACCTCGACCAACTCCGTGCCGTCGTCGCGCAGCTGGTGGCGTGAAGGCCGGTACCGATCACCCCCTGGGCGCTGATTCTGAGCCTTCTCAGGCCATCTGAGCGGCTCCACATTTCCCTTCCCTGAGACTCCTAGTGCTCGCTCTGGTTCACCCACGTGCCTCGGGCCGGACGGCGCCAGCCCGGGTGCCCCCGGCGCTGCGCACGCGCGTCGCGTCAGCTGGTGGGTGGTCAGGCCGCCGGGTCCTGTCCGGGTCTCACCGTCGCCCGGTCGACCGGAGGAGGCCACCCCGGCGGGTCGCCCGCTGCGCTCTGCGGAGGCACCCGAGGTGATCCTCGGCGGCCAAGAGCGGGCCACCCAAGCATCATCGGGTCCCACCGGCCTCGGGGAACATCGGTACAGCCGTTGGCGCTGAGAACGATCACGGTCAGCTAGCACATCGGTTGAGGGCTCCGCTGGGGTTCGCAGAAAGATCGCCGGACGGACATCGATGCTGGCTACGGTCCGGTTGTGCCGGTGGAGTTTCTGACTGATGAGCAGGCCGAGGCGTACGGGAAGTTCGCCGAGGAGCCGACCCGCCCCGAGCTGGAGCGGTTCTTCTTCCTGGACGACGTCGACCGCGATCTGATCGCGCGGCGCCGCTCGACGCACCACCAGCTCGGCTTCGCCCTCCAGATGTGCACAGTGCGCTACATCGGCCGGTTCCTCCCGGACGATCCGCTCGATGCGCCGTGGCCGGTGGTCGAGCATCTGGCCGTGCAGCTCGGCATCGAGGACCCGTCGGTGGTGAAGCGGTACACCGAGCGGCCCAAGACCGCCTACGAGCACGCGTGGGAGATCCGGGACACCTACGAGTACCACGAGTACGAGGATGCGGAGTGGTCACGCCGGTTCCGTACGTTCCTGCACGGCCGGGCGTGGACGCACGCCGAGGGGCCGGTGGCGCTGTTCAACCAGGCGGTGGGCTGGCTGCGCCGTCACCGGGTGCTGCTGCCAGGGGTGAGCGTGCTGGCCCGGCAGGTGTCGGAGGCCCGGAAGGTCGCAGAGAAGCGGCTGCACGCCACGGTCGCGGGTGCCGCCCGCCGCGCCGACCCGGCTTTGCCCGGCGAGTTGGTGGCGACGCTCAAGACGCCGGAAGGCTCGCGGTTCTCGGAGCTGGAGCGGCTGCGCCGGCCGCCGACGCGGACGACCGGGACGGCGTTCGCCCGCGCGCTGGAGCGGGTGGACGAGATCGGGGCGTACCGGCTGGGGCGGCTGAGGCTGTCGCAGATCCCACCGAACCGGATGGCGGCGCTGGCCCGGTACGCGCTGGGGTCGAAGGCGCCGCTGCTGGAGCGGGCGGCAGAACCGAAGCGAACGGCCATGCTCACCGCGGTGATGCGGCATCTGGAGGCGAAGGCGATCGACGAGGCCCTGGACCTCTTCCAGGTCCTCATGGCCACCCGGCTGCTGAACACCGCGAAACGGAAGACGGAGAAGGAACGGCTGTCGACGCTGCCGCAGCTGGAGAAGGCGTCACGCACGCTCGCGCGGGCGGCGAAGGTGCTGTTCGAGGAACTGGAGTTGGTTGAGGAGCACAGCGCGGATCTGGACGTGGCCGCACTGTGGGCGGCGGTCGAGGAGGTCGCTCCACGCGCCGCCGTGATGACCGCCGCGGCCACCGTGGTGACCCTGGTGCCCGAGGACGAGAACTCGGCCGAGGTCGCGATGCGGGCCGCGCTGGCGACTCGGTACGCCACGGTGCGTCCGTTCCTGTCGCTGCTGGGCGAGTCGAAGGCGCTGGACGCGGCGAGCGCGGGCAAGAGGGTCCTGGCTGGGGTGCGGGGCCTTCCGGCGCTGGCGCGGCGGAAGGTGGGCGTCAAGCCGCTGCTGCCGCGCGAGGTGGACGACAAACTGGTGCCGCCGGCGTGGCGCAAGGCGGTATACGCCAACCCCGAACTGCCGCAGGGCGCGGTGGTCCGGGACGCGTACGTGGTGTGCGTGCTGGAGCAGCTGCACCGGGCCCTGAACAACCGCGACGTCTTCGCCTCGCCCTCGCACCGCTGGTCCAACCCGCGCGCCCGCCTGCTGGACGGGTCCGACTGGGCGGCGGTCGAGGAGGACGTACTGGCCGGACTGAGCCTGGACAAGCCCGTCACCGAGCACCTGGCGGAGCTGGTGCGCGGCCTGGACGCCGGGTGGAAGCAGCTCGCCGAACGCCTGGAGGAGGCGGGGCCGGCGGCGAAGGTTTCCATCAAGGTGCAGGACGACGGGCGGGTGAAGCTGAACGTCGACAAGCTCGGCGCGCTCGGCGAGCCGAAGTCCCTGACTTGGCTGCGCAAGCGGGTCGAGAAGATGCTCCCGAAGATCGACTTGCCGGACCTGCTGTTCGAGGTGAACGCCTGGACCGGCTTCCTCGACGCCTTCGTCCACCTCGGCGACGGCACCACCCGGATGAAGGGCCTGCCCACCTCCATGATCGCGCTGCTGGTCTCCGAGGCGTGCAACATCGGCCTGGCCCCGGTGGTCAACCCCGCCCACGAGGCCCTGACCCGGGCCCGGCTCGTGCACGTCGACCAGTACTACCTGCGCGCCGACACCATCGCCGCGGCGAACGCGCGGCTCATCGCCGCCCAGGCCGAGATCCCTATCGTGCAGTTCTGGGGCGATGGGCTGCTCGCCTCCGTGGACGGCCTGCGGTTCGTCGTCCCTGTCCGAACCGTGAACGCGGCACCGTCGCCGAAGTACTTCGGCTTCAAACGGGGCATCACCTGGCTCAACGCCGTCAACGACCAGGTTGCGGGCATCGGGCAGATGGTCGTCCCCGGTACCCCGCGCGATTCCCTGCACATCCTGGACGCTCTGCTGAACCTCGACGGCGGGGTGAAGCCGGAGATGGTGGCGACCGACAACGCGTCGTACTCCGACATGGTGTTCGGCCTGTTTAAGATCCTCGGCTACAACTTCAGCCCCCGGTTCCGCGACCTGGACGACCAGCGGTTCTGGCAGGCCACGATGCCAGGCGTCGAGACGGGCACGTACGGCGCGGTGGAGGACCTGGCCCGCAACCGCGTGAACCTGAACAAGGTGATCACGCACTGGCCGGACATGCTGAAGGTCGCCGGTTCCCTGGTCACCAACCAGGTCCGCGCCTACGACCTGCTTCGCATGTTCGGCCGCGAGGGACGCCCCACCCCGCTGGGCGCGGCATTCGCCGAGTACGGGCGGATCGCCAAGACAGAGCACCTGCTGCGGGTGGTCGACCCGGTAGACGACACCTACCGCAGGCAGATGAACCGGCAGCTCACCGTGCAGGAGTCCCGCCACAAGCTCGCCCGGGACGTGTGCCACGGCAAGCGCGGCACCATCCACCAGGCGTACCGCGACGGAATGGAGGATCAGCTCGGCGCGCTCGGCCTGGTCCTCAACGCCATCGTGCTCTGGACCACCCGCTACATCGACGCCGCCGTCACCCAGCTCCAGGACGAAGGCCACGAGATCCGCATGGAGGACATCGCCCGACTCTCCCCGCTCAAGCACCGCAACCTGAACCTGCTCGGCCGCTACAGCTTCACCGCCTCCACCCCGGCCGCCGGCGCCCTGCGCCCGCTGCGCGACCCGGACGCGCCCGAACTGGACGAGGACGACGACGGCGGGCAGGAGTGAATATCAGGAGCCGATCGGATCAATCCGTGACGGGCAGGCACTCGGCGAGCAGGGCGACGATGTCACGCCAGGCTCGCTGTGCGTGCCGTGGGTGGTAGCCGACGCCGGGAGGCGTGGTGTGGTCGACCGGTGGGTGGTGGAAGGCGTGAAGTGCTCCTCCGTAGACCACGAGGCGCCAGTCGACGCCCGCGGCCTGCATCTCTTCGGTGAACGCGACCCGTTGCGCGGGCGGCATGATCGGGTCTTCCGACCCGACCCCGGCCCATACCGGGCAGCGAATGCGCGCCGCCTCGCCCGGTCGGCCCGTGGTCAGTGCGTTGACCGTCCCAATCGCGCGCAGGTCGACGCCATCGCGACCGAGCTCCAGTGCGACTGCGCCCCCGGTGCCATAGCCGACGGCGGCGGTCCGGTCGGGGGCGGCCCGTAGTTCGGCACGCAACACGTCGAGCGCTGCGTGACCGATTCCTCGCATCCGGTCGGGGTCGGCGAGCAGCGGCATGCAACGGGCCAACATTTCCTCTGGGTCTTCCAAATAGCGTCCGCCGTGGAGGTCGAAGGCCAGCGCCACGTACCCCAGCTCGGCCAGAGCCTCGGCCCGGCGGCGCTCGACATCGCTGAGCCCCATGCCCTCGGGTCCGATCAGGACTGCGGGCCGGCGCTCGGCACCGGCCGGGAGCGCGAGGTATCCGATCATCGTCAGGTTGTCGGCCGGGTATTCGACCGTACGGGTTGTGATCGTCGTCATACGACTGGACGGTAATGACCGTTGTGCCCGCTCGGGGTGGTGTTCACCGATGGCAGAGCAGTCTGTCCCGACTCCATCACCCGGACGCGGTCTACCCCTGTCGGCAAAGGATCGTTTGCCGACAGGGGGCGACGTGCCCAATGAACCCGTGCAATCCGGGGCTCCGGGGCGGCGCGAATCCAATCAGATCCGATGGTGATTGCTGACAGGGTTTGACGACAGATAGGGTCCACTCCTCCGTACGGAAGGGGCCCTTCGGTGGCGAATCTGGTCTACAAGCGGGTCTCGACCGACCAGCAGTCGACCGCCCGGCAGAACCTCGTCCTGGACGAGGCCGGGATCGAGGACCCGGTCGTCTTCGATGAGGACCCGGGTACCTCCAGCCGCCTTCACCCGCTCCAGCGGCCGAAGTTCCACGAGCTGCTGAACTACGCGCGGCCGGACGACACCGTGCACATCTCCGAGATGTTCCGCCTCGTGCGCGGCACCGGCCACATCCTCGACGTGCTCGACGTCCTCCACCGCGACCGCCTCGCCCTGCGCATCCACGACGGCGCGTTCTCCGCGATGGACCTCACCGCCCGCCACCCGCGCACCGGCGAGCTGCTGTCCACCGTGAAGTTCATGGTGCAGACCCTCGCGGCCGCTGGCGAACTCCAGCGGGACCTCCAACGCGAACTGACCTACGACGGACTGCGCGCCGCCGAGGCCAAGGGCAGCAAGGGCGGACGCCGCCCCGCAGTGGCGGCCGCGAAGACCGGCGACGTCCGCACCGCGTACCTGGAAGGCCGGTCCATCACCGCCCTCGCCCGCGACCACGGCGTCAGCCGCGGCGCGATCCGTACCGCCGTCGCCGACCTCCTGCCCGATCACGCCGCCATCGAGGAGGACTCCCGGCGCCGGAGCTGCCGGTCACCCTCGACATGCCGGGCAAGGTCGCCGACTTCCTCCGCGCCGCCGAGCTGGACGACGTCGAGCGGGCCGCGCTCGACCAGGGCGTGACCGTACGGCGCGGTCAGGGCTACACCCTGCGCGTCACCGCCGTCTCCGCCGTGCATCGCCAACTCCTCGCCCGCTGCCAGCCTGTCGACGGCGCCCAGGACCTCCTCGCGGTCCCGGCCCAGCGCAAGGCCCGCCGGGAGTACGAGAACCGGGTCAGCACGCTCACGCCCGGACCATGATCCTTCTCAGCGCCAACGGCTGTACCGATGTTCCCCGAGGCCGAAGTAGACCTGTCCGGCTTCCCGAGCGAGACCCGCCTGGATAGCTCACCTGCCGGTCTGTACCCGCTCCACCCCATGAGGCGACCACGGTTCCAAGGGCAAGGCCCCCGTAGTTGGGGCCGCGGCAGCACAAGCGTCGAAGGCGCGCGGGAGGCTTGAGAGGCAAGGGGGGCTGCCCGGCCGTCCCGGGTTGGGCAGCCGGTCTGGCTGCGCGCCACCACCGCACGGGTGACCGGCGCCGTCCCGGCGCTGCTGCTCGCCGCCGTCCTCGCCGGGCTGACCCTCAACGCCACCGCCGAGGCGTGGTGGGTCGACCCCCACCTCGCGAGGTTGTCCCGGCCTTCGTGGAAGTTGAGGTGGCGGTCCCCCGCCTGAGTCCTGCCTCGCGGTAGGAGTTGGGCGTCCGCCAAGACACCGCTTCAGACAGGGGACCGCTGTGAAGACCTACCAGAAGACTGCCGTGGACGGGCCGGAGGAACTCGAGCTGGCCGTGCCTGAGCACGTTCAGGTGGCGATGGCCGAGATCACCGGGAACGTGCAGGAGGGGTTGCTCGCGCTGGCGGTCGGCGCCGGGCTGCAGGTGATGGGCGCGCTGATGGACGCCGACGTGACCGCGCTGGCGGGCCCGAAGGGCCGCCACGACCCGCAGCGGGTGGCGGTGCGGCACGGCACCGAGCGCGGGTCGGTGACGTTGGGCGGCCGGCGGGTCCCGGTCCAGCGACCGCGGGTGCGGGCGGCGGACGGGTCCGGGGAGCTACCGGTGGCGGCGTATGAGGTGTTCAGCTCCACCGAGCTGCTCGGCCGGCTGGCGATGGAGAAGATGCTCGCCGGCCTGTCGACCCGCCGCTACGCCCCGGCCGGGCTGGAGCCGGTCGGCGAGCAGGTCGGCGGGCAGGCGAGCAGCACCAGCAAGTCGGCGGTGTCTCGCAGGTTCGTCGCGCAGACCGAGACGGCGCTCGCCGAGTTGCTCTCAGCGGACCTGTCCGGCCTGGACCTGGTGGCCTTCATGGTCGACGGGGCGCACTTCGCCGAGTCGTGCTGCGTCGTCGCGCTCGGGATCACCCTGGACGGCACGAAGGTGCCGCTGTCGCTGGTCGAGGGCTCCACCGAGAACGCGACGCTGGTCACCGAGCTGATCGTGAACCTACGTGAACGCGGGTTGGACGTGACCCGCCCGGTGCTCGCGGTGCTGGACGGGTCCAAGGCGCTGCGCCGGGCGGTGCTCGACGTGTTCGACGCCCCGGTGCTCGCCCGCTGCCAGCTCCACAAGCTCCGCAACGTGCGGGACAAGCTCCCGCAGCGACTGCGCCCCACCGTCGAGCGCAGGATGCGCGACGCCTACCACGCGCCGTCGGCGCTGGAAGCCGAGGCGCTACTGACCACGCTGGCCCGCGAGTTGGACAAGACCCACCCTTCGGCAGCGGCGAGCCTGCGCGAGGGCCTGCCCGAGACGTTGACGGTGCTGCGCCTCGGGGTACCGCCGACGCTGGCCCGCACGCTGCGCTCGACGAACGCGATCGAGAGCATGATCTCGATCTGCCGGGAGCACGCCGGCAACGTCACGCGCTGGCGCGACGGGCAGATGGCGCTGCGCTGGTGCGCCGCCGGGATGGTCGAGGCCGGCAAGCAGTTCCGCCGCGTCAACGGCCACCTGCACCTGCCCGCGCTACGCGACGCGCTGCAACGCGACGTCACCAACAATCTCGGACCCACATGCCACGATGAACTCGTGAACGTGGCCTAACAACCATGAGCCGTCACCGAAGTCCCACGAGACTCGGGACAACCTCCCACCTCGCCGGTCTGCTCATCATCGGCTACGGCCTGCGTGAAGCACTCTAAGCGAAGAACCAGATTCCGGATCTAGGCCGGCCGCTAGACCAGACGTTCGATGCGGTTCGCGTGCACCGCGTACATGAAGGGCCCTGGCTGGGCGCAGGCTTCAGTGATCACGGCCAGGTTGTGCAGGTAGCGCTCGGCCATGGCTGCGCTCGGTAGGTTCATGTTGGTGATGCAGAAGCATCGCGCGCCGTTGGCCTCGACGGCCCGGCGCTCGGCCGGGCGCCGGCGGATGCGCTCGTCCTTCATGAAGGCGACCCACCCGCGCCGAGCAGAGTCAGCGAGCCAGGTCACGTCCTCGACTGTTTCGTCCGCCGGCATGCCGTAGTGCTCGGCCAAGGTAGTCAGCTCGATGCCGGCTGCTCTTAGCAGCCTTGGCACAGCCAGCCGGCCCAGACTGCGGTCGACGAAGACGAACGGCAGCGACGCCAGCTGATCAGGCGGCGAGGCTGGTGGCGACACGCAGTGCGTCCTCGAGCTCGCCCTGCGGCACGCCGTACTCCTCGGCCACGACCAGCAGTGACTCGCCTGCTCGGAAGGCTCCGATCACGTCCTCGAGTCTTGCCCCGCCGCGAACGAAGGTGGGCTGCCCGAAGCCGCGGCGAGAGTCGACGACCACCTCGGCGTCGCGGTATTTGGGCAGTCGGATGAGTTGGGCATAACCATCCGGGCCGAACTGCACGCGGTGCAGGTAGCCATCGACGACCTCGCTGAACACATGCTGGTGGTTGCGCGCGACGACCAGCTGGCGCGCGCTGCGAGCCTCGGGAGTGTCTCCCTCGCGCTGGGCGTAGTCGTACAGCACCTCGGCCCCGTCGGTGTAGAGGTACTTCGACGCGAGCACGTGTTCGAGGCCAAACTCCTCCCCCAGCCGCGCCAGCGCCGGACGGATGCGCTGCAGCGGCACGCCGGCCTGGCGGATGGCGGCCAGCACCAGGCCCTCAGCCAGACCCACAAACGGGATGGTTGCCTCGTTCGGCGATCGTCGCGGAAGAGCTGTGACGACGGCGTCGCCAGTGACCTCGCTGCGCCCGTCAGCTGGGCGGCGCACGTAGCCGTGAGCCCAGGTGGAGAAGGTGGAGGCGGGTACGCCGAGGTAGCGGGCAGCCTCGGACACGCTATAGAGCGGCACCTCGAAGCGATCTGCCGTGTCGGACATGGTCATCCCCCTCCCGGTCAACATCACGAGTCTGGCACCTGCGCACTCCGCTGAACGACATCCAACCCTCTTCGCGCTGAGGCACTACCGCGGCCCTACCACTACACGGTCAGCCTTCGTGACGACCTACCGATTCCTAACCTCAGCGGCGTCGCCCGGGTCGTCACCGCCCGCACCACAGGTCTCAAGGCCAGGAGCTGCGGGCCGCCGGGGACACCGTCGCGGAGATCGTGGCCAAGACCGGGGTCACCCGCTCGAGCCTGTACCCGCACCTGGCCGCCAGACGGGGAGGTCTGGGTGCTCGCGGCGGCCTGTCGGGTTCCACGAGCAGCCACCGGTGAGGGTCAGTGAACCGCTTCCCGGTACAGGGCCAGGACCCGGTTCGGCAGCCGGCCGCGGGGGCTGACCTGGTGCCCGTTCTCCGCCGCCCACGCCCGCACCGCCGCCGTCTCCGACACCCCGCCGCCCGACGCAGGGCGTGACCGGGCGGGACGGCCCGCTCCCCGCCGCCCCGAGGTGCGCCGGCCCGCGACGATGTAGGCGGCGAACGCCTCCCGCAGCCGGTCCGCGTTGCCCGCGGACAGGTCGATCTCGTAGTCCTGGCCGTCCACCCCGAAGCGGACGGTGCCCTGCGCCGCGCCGCCATCCACGTCGTCGGAGAACACAACCTCGCTCCGCTGCGCCATGCGGCCCTCCTCGTCGGGTCGCCCCACCGTCACACACGCCGGCGGAGTGATCGTGGACCACCGGCACGTGTGCACCGGCACGGTCTCGGGGACCCACTGTGCGGTCTCCTGGCGTTGATCCTTCGGGAGGGCGGGCAGCCGTGGCGCACGGGCACGCCGAAGCCGGACAGACCGGGGGCTGAAACCGCTCGTTTGCGGCAGCGCAGGAGGGGGTGGCGGGCGAGGAGGAGGTGTTGCACGACGTGCGGGGCGGGGGCAGGCTCGTCGGGTGGGGATGCTCCTATGGACGTCAAGCCGCTGCGGTAAGATCTTCTGCGGCGGCGACGTCAGCGGGGGCGGGTTGCAGGGCCGTGTAGATCTCTCGGGCGATGTATCGCTTGAGGCAGCGGATGATCTCTTTCTTGCTGAGGCCGTCCTTGGTGCGCTTGGCGACGTAGGCGTGGGTGCGGGGGTCGTAGCGCAACCGGCACAGGGTGATGGTGTGCAGGGCGTTGTTGGCGGCGCGGTCGCCGCCGCGGTTGAGGCGGTGCCGGTGGGTGCGGCCGCTGCTGGCCGGGATGGGGGCGACGCCGCACAGGTGCGCGAACGCGGCTTCGGAGTGCAGCCGGTCGGGGTTGTCGCCGGCGCTGGCCAGCAGCTGCCCGGCGACGTCGATCCCGACGCCGAGCAGGGCGAGCAGCCGCGGGCCGGCGGCGTTGACCAGCGGCGCGAGGTCGCGGTCGGTGTCGCGGACCTCCTCGGTGAGCTGCTGGTGACGTCGGGCCAGCCGGCGCAACGCGGTCTTGACGCCTGCTCAGGGTCCGCGGGGTCGGCGGTGGGCCGCAGTCGGGCGCAGGTCGCGACCAGCTCGGTCGGTCTCAGCTGCCGCAGCTGCTCGCGCAGCTCGGCGGGGCCGGTAAGCAGCAGCGCCCGAAGCTGGTTCATCGCCTGCGTGCGGGCCTTGACCGCGCTGCGCCGCACGACCCGTAGCGCCCGGATCGCCTCAACCCGGCCGTTACGCAGCTTCGGGATGCCGCTCGCGACTCCGGATAGGGCCGCCCGAGCGGCGGCGTAGGCGTCCAGAGGGTCGGACTTGCCGTTCGCGCGGCGGGCCCTGCGGTCGGGCCGGTCGACCTCGACAACCGTGACGTTCGCTCGCACCGATGGGATGGCACGCGCCGGCCGGGCGAGGCGGACAAGACAGTGACGGGGCCTCTTGCACAGGCTCCTATAAAGTCACGGCCGCCCGTTCGGTCGCGTGCAGCAGCACCACCAGCCGAGCCGACGAATCCGCAACAAGACAGCAGGCTCGCGTCGGTCAGACCAAGGGTCAGACCCGACCGGTGGTGCCACCCACATCCTCACTGTCAGACCACGAGCGCCGCCGCTTCGAGCTGATCGCCGGCGAGCTCGCCCAAGACAGCAGCCTGTCCCGGCTGGACGCCCGCAGCCGGGCCAAGCCCAGACGGACCGAGACCCACGGCCGGCGGCGGCGGCGAGGCCTCGTCGCGTGGGCCGCGCAGCGGTTCGCCGACCGGATGCGCCGCGACCGCGGCCGGTAGCCCAGCCCAGGTGCTGCGAAGCAACCCGTGTACAGGCCCTCGCGCGACCTCCCGCAACGGGTGCGGGCAGGACCTCTAAGCGGCGGGGGAACCCCTCTCACCTGAATCTTTGTCATAATATCGATTAACGGACAAGCGGGGGAGTGGCCGGCGCGCTTCGGTCAGTGCTGGATAGCGCGCTGGAACTGCCGGGCGCACTGCTGGAGCGCAGCGGTGTTGCCGGCGGCCTGCTTGACGCACTTGGTGTAGGTCTTGCCGCTGGAGCTGTTGAGCAGCGTCGCCCCGAACGCGATGAGCGCCGCGGACAGGAGCAGGCCCAGGACCCCGGTGACGATGCCGGCTGTGGCCACGCCGCCGTTCGTGGCCTCAGCTCGGCGGGCCCGACCCCGCGCCAGCACTCCCAGCACGATCGCGCCGACGCCTAGCACGCAGCCCCCGACGACGGTCCAGCTTGTTAGGACCGCCAGGATCCCGAGGACCAGGGCCGCAACCCCCGAGGCCGTTGCGGGGACGCAGCCCGGCTCCCGCCGGGTTCGAGCCCGGAACGCCCGCGTAGCCCTGGTCGTAGACCGGGGCGGGACGCGCCTGGCCGCCGGCCGGCACGCGGTAGGGATCCTGCGACGGGGTCGTCATGGCACCGGGATACCCGCACGCCGGGTGGGTGGCACCACCCGCACGGGTGTCCTGGCCACGCCGCCGTCAGCCGGCAGAGACCCCTTGAAGCAGCGTCGTGAGCTGACTCGGCAGGGCCGAACCTGCGTCGGCGGGTGAGGTCGCTGTCCCCCTGACGGCGGCCGAGCCACCCGTGCGAGGGCGGCGGCCGGCTCCGTCACGGTGACCACGCCAAGACCGTTAACCGGGTCAGGGTCTCGCGTGCCCGCGGTCGGTGGTCCGCGTTCCGCGTTCCGCGCGTGGTTGTTCCGGGTCTGGTGGAAGTTGAGGTGGCGGTCCCCCGCCTGAGTCCTGCCTTGCGGTAGGAGTTGGGCGTTCCGCCAAGAACAACCACACCCAGACAGGGGACCGCTGTGAAGACCTACCAGAAGACTGCCCGGGACACACCGGACGAGCTCGAGGTGAGCGTGCCGGAGCAGGTCAGCGTCGCGATGGCGGAGATCGCCGGGAGCATGCAGGAGGGGCTGCTGGCCCTCGCGGCCGGCGCCGGGCTGCAGGTGATGGGGGCGTTGATGGACGCCGACGTGACGACGCTGGCCGGCCCGAAGGGCCGGCATGACCCGGCGCGGACGGCGGTGCGGCACGGCGCCGGCGCCGGGTCGGTGACGTTGGGCGGGCGGCGTGTGGCGGTGCAGCGGCCGCGGGTCCGGGCCAGCGACGGGTCCGGTGAGCTGCCGGTACCGGCGTATGAGCTGTTCAGCTCGACAGAGCTGCTCGGCCGGTTGGCGATGGAGAAGATGCTCGCCGGGCTGTCGACCCGCCGTTACCCGGTCGGGCTGGAGCCGGTCGGGGACAAGGTCAGCGGGCAGGCCATGAGCACAAGCAAGTCGGCGGTGTCACGCCGGTTTGGAGTGCCCCCGGTTTCCCGGACGGGGACGGTGAGCGGTCGGGCTGATCATGCCGCGGTGGCGTGTTGCTGCTGATGCCAGGCGGCTTCGTAGCTGGCGGGGCTGAGGTAGCCGAGAGCGGAGTGCCGGCGGTGCGGGTTGTAGAAGCCCTCGAGGTAGCTGAAGACGGCGGCGGCGAGGTCGTCGCGGCTGGTCCAGTGGCGCCGGTCGAGTAGTTCGGTTTGCAGGGTGGCGAAGAAGCTCTCGGCCATGCCGTTGTCGTAGCAGTCGCCGATGCTGCCCATGGAGCCGAGCAGCCCGGCGTCGCGCAGCCGCTGCCCGAACGCCCAGCTGGTGTACTGCGAGCCGTGGTCGCTGTGGTGCACGGCGCCCGGGGCGGGGCGGCGCTGCCAGAGCGCCATCTGCAGGGCGTCGACGACGAGCTCGGCGCGTAGGTGGTCGGCCATTGCCCAGCCGACGACGCGGCGGGAGAACACGTCCAGGACGACGGCGAGGTAGAACCAGCCGCTGTCGGTGCGGTGCTGGGTGATGTCGGCGACGTAGAGCCGGTCGGGGGCCGTCGCCTGGAACCGCCGGCCCACCAGGTCCTGGCTCGGCGCCGCGGTGTCGTCGCGGCGGGTGCGGCCGTGCCGCCGGCGGCGGTGTACTCCCTGCAGGCAGGCACCTCGCATCAGCCGCTCCACCCGCTTGCCCAACGTGGATGTGGCGGCCGAGCCGCAGCTCAGCGTGGGGCCGCCGCGCCCCGTAGGTGCCGTAGCTGGCGTGTGCACCGCGGTGATGGTCTCGGTCAGCTGCACGTCGGCCACTGCCCGGGGCGCCGGCGGGCGGTGCCGCAACTCGTCCTTGCCCGATGTGGAGACCTCGAGCACCCGGCAGGCCACGGCGACGGGGATCCCGGCGACGGCAAGCTCACGGACCACCGGGAACATCATTTTGGGAGGACGTTCTCCCGGGCGAAGTAGGCGCTGGCCCGCTTGACGATCTCCAGTTCCATCTCCAGCACCCGGTTCCGCCGCCGCAGCTCGGTCAGCTCGCGACGCTCATCGCTGGACAGCCCCTGGACCCGGCCCTCATCGACGTCGCCTTGGTGCATCCAGCGACGCAGGCAGGACTTGGCGATCCCGAGATCCGACGCGATCTTCGCGATGGGCTGCTCCCGACGACGGGCCAGCTCCACCGCCCGACGACGGAACTCCGGTGGCTTGGCCGCAGGCACACGCACTCCTCTCCAGACCACATCGTCGCCTCACGAGCGATGTCCGGAGAAGCGGGGGCACTCCAGACCAGCGTTGGGACTCACCACCTCCTGGAGCACTGGACCGGTCAGGCGACCTTGCGTATAAGTGAGTCGGTCCCACACTCGGTCGCGGCCGTGGGAGATTGGTGCGGTGACGCCGAGCGACGAGCTGTCGGCTGAGGCGGCCGGTGTGGTGAGGGGGACCCAGGCCGGGATGCTGCGGCGGCCCCGGGGGCGACCTGCGGACACGGACAGCGAGGAGACCCGACGCGGCTGTCTGGATGCCGCTATCCGAGCTTTTGCGGACCGCGGCTATTCGGGGACGAGTACGCGGGCGGTGGCGGCGGCGGCGGGTGTCACTGCAGGTTCGCTGTACTACTACTTCCCGTCGAAGGCGGTCTTGTACCGGGCGGCGTACGAGTACGGGTTGGAGCTTGCCTACTCGGAGTACGAGCGGGCGGTGTCGGGGCGAGCGGGTCTCGGCGAGGAGGTGCGCGCCGTGCTGGACTGCTCGTTGGGGATCATGCAGGCCTCACCCTGGATCACTCGCCTGGCGGTACAGGCGACGTTGGACATGTCCCATCCCGAGCTGGCGGGGGTGACCTTGTCGATGCCCGCGCGGGTGCAGCGGTTCTTCGAGTCGATGTTCCTGCGGGCGGTCGAGCGGGGGGAGGTGCAGGAGGCGGACCGGGCGGAGGTGCAGCAGCTGCTCGCGCTGCTGCTGTGGGGGTTGTCCTCGGTGGGTCTGCAGGACCGGCAGGCGGCTGCGGTGGCGGTGGCGGCCGTGAAGAAGCTCCTCGACGGCCGGCTGCTGCGCCAGGAAGACATGAGCTACTGAACCCGAAGTGGACGACGTCGGATCTGCGGGGTGGAGCGGGGCCGGGATGCCTAACGGCACCGTCGGGTCAATTCGGCGCTGCTCCGAGGTAGCTGGCCTGCAGTGTCTCGGCTTCCTGTCGCAGCTGGAGAGCCGTGCCTTGCGCGACGACTTCCCCGTGAGCCATCACATAGCCCCGGTCGGCGACGTGCAGCGCTGCCTGCACGTGCTGCTCGACGATCAGGACGCCGGCGTGGCGTTCCTCCGCGATCCGGCGAACTACGGGCAGCAGCTGCTCGACGATGATCGGCGCGAGGCCGAGGCTCATCTCATCGATGACGACGACCTGGGGGTCGGCGGCGAGCGCGCCCGCGAGGGCGAGCATCTGCTGCTCACCCCCGGACAGCAGGCCAGCACGGCGGCTGAGCAGGGGTCGCAACGCGGGGAACGTGTCGAGCAGACCGTCCACGTCGACGCTGGACTTGCGGTGGTGCCGCAGCCGCAGGTGCTCGGCGACGGTGAGCTTGAAGAACAGGCCCCGTCCCTCGGGCACGATGGCCAGTCCCCGGCGGGCGACCTGGTCGGCTCGGGCTTTGCCCAGTGGTTCGCCGAGGACCTCCACGGTTCCGCCGAGCGGTGGCAGCGCCCCGGCCAGGGTGAGCAGGGTGGTCGTCTTTCCGGCGCCGTTGGGGCCGAGCAGGCACACCACCTCGCCGGCGTCGACCCGCAGGTTGAGGTCGCGGACGACCGGGAGCCGGTCGTAGCCGGCGGTCAGACCTTGGGTGGAAAGGACGGTTGTCACGGCGCGGGGACAGTCGGGCGCTGTCCGACGGTCGAGTGGCCGGCGCCGAGGTAGGCGGCGATGACGTCGGGGTGGCGCTGGACCTGGTGAGGGGGTCCGGAGGTCACGAGTCGACCGAAGTCGATGACGTAGATCCGATCGCAGACGTCGAGGACGAGGTGCATGTCGTGGTCGATGAGCAGGCACCCGACGCCTTCGGCGGCGATGGTGTGCAGGTGGTCGCCGAACTCCTGGCTTTCTGCGGTGTCCAGGCCGGCCGCGGGCTCGTCGAGGAGCAGCACCCGCGGCTGTCGGGCTAACGCCCGGGCGACGCCGAGCGCCTTTTGCTGCCCGAGGGACAGTTCGTTGGGTCGCCGTTTCTGCAGGCCGTTCAGACGCAGCAGGGTGAGTGCCCGATCGATGCTTTCGGAATCGACCGGGTTGGGCGCAATGCTGTCTTTAATCATCGCCCAGCGCCTTTCGGAGTCCCGACCGACCCGGACGTTGTCCCGCACGGCAAGGTCCTCGAACAGCTCGACGGACTGCCAGGTGCGGACCAGGCCGCGGCGAGCCCGTTGGTGAGGGGGCAGCGTGTCCAGCCGAACGCCGGCGAGCTCCACCCGGCCGGTGGCGGGGGTGAAGCCGGTGATGGCGTCGATGAACGTGGTCTTCCCGGCTCCGTTGGGCCCGATCAGCCCGACGATCTCCCCGGCGCGGACCTCGATACTGAGGTCGGTGAGGGCGCGAAGCCCGCCGTAGGCGACGCTGACGTCGTTGGTGCGCAGCACCACCTCGCCGACGGTCCGCTCGCGGGCAGGCGCTTCGGCCGCCGGCCGCTGTGGGAGGGGGGTCGCACTCACCGGGGCGGTCGCCAGCCGGATCTTCGCGGCGCGTTTCGCCCGGCGGGCGTCAAGGTCAGCCCGGGTCTTGCCGGCGATGCCGAGCGGGTTGAGGACGACGGTGAGGATCAGGGAGATGCCGCTGAACAGGGCGTAGTAGTCCCCGAGGTGCAGGTTGCGGTCCAGCAGGACGAACACGATGCCCAGCTGGGCGAGCGCACCGCCGACGAGGGCACCGCTGAGGCTGCTGATCCCGCCGAGGTAGGCGACGGCGAGGAACGTGAGCCCGACCAGGACCCCGAAGGACTCCGGAGACAGCTGCCCACGGCTGTAGCCGATGAGGGCACCACCCAGGCCGGCCAGGAACGAAGCGAGGGCGAACGCGGACAGCTTCGCGTTGGCGACGCTGATACCGACCGCGGCGGCGGCGCGCTCGTTGGACCGGACCGCGAGCAGCTTGCGGCCGGTACCGGCCCGCATCAGGTTGCCGACCAGCACGAACGTGGTGATAACCACAACCAGGACGAAGACCCCGAAGGGGAGCCTGGCGATGTCCCGGCCGCCCCGCACTGCCAGGTTCAGGCCGAACAGAGCCGGGTCGTTGATGGTGTTGGCGGTCGGGGACAGGATCTGCGGGTTGCCGAAGACGAAGCGTTCGATCGTCAGCGCGGCGGCGAGGGTGACCACGGCGAGCTGCGCCCCGCGGATGCGGAGCGCGGGCAGGCCGACGAGGACCCCGACCACGGCGGCCACCAGCGCCGCAGCGATCATCGACAGCGGGAACGGCAGAGCTGTGTCCAGCTGGGACAGGGCGAAGCCGGTGGTGCCCGCGAAAGCCGCCTGGGCCAGGGAGATCTGTCCGACCATGCCTGTCAGGACCACCAGCGACAGGGTGATCAGGGAGATGGCGAAGCTGGTGATGACCCCGTACCGGTAGCTGCCGGAGGTCAGGATCAGCGCGGCCAGGCCCGCGAGACCGACGCCGCCGATCACCTTGGGCCGGTTCGTGGGCAGCGTCACCGGGGGCAGCCGGGCGGCGGCTTCCTCACCCCTGGTCGGGATAGACCTGCCGACCAGGAACAGCGTGGCCACGATGAACAGGAACGGCACCGCGTCGCCCAGTCCCTGCTTCGCCCAGCCGGGCCACCACGACTTGGTGTTGGACAGCAGCTGCAGCTCCGCCTGCACGACACCCAACATCAACCCGCCGACCAGCGCGGCGCCAACCGAGCTCAGCCGGGCGATCAGTGCGCCGGCCAGCGCCGGCACTACCAGCAGGGTCAGGTTCGCCGGTCCGAGGACCCCGACCGAAGGACCGGCGAGGATCATGAACAATGACGTGAACATGGTGGTGATGACCCAGGTGACCGTGCCCAGCCGTTCCGGGGACAGCCGGGCGAACGACGCTGCCCGTTCGTTCTCCGCCGCCGCCCTGATCGCCAGTCCCGTCCGCGACCAACGGAACCAGCCGGCCAGCCCGACCCCGAAAGCCACGACGAGCCCGCTCAGCCACAGCCGGTCGACGGGAAGCCGCGCCCCACCCACGGACACGTGACCGGAGGGCAGCACAAACGGTCGGGGTCGACCCTCGGTGCCGAACTTCAACCCCAGCGCCGCTTGCAGTGTCAGCATCACCCCGATCGCGGCGACGACCTTGGCCAGCACCGGCGCTGTGCGCAGGGGACGGGACACGCACAGCTGCACTAGCGCACCCAGCAGCCCGGCGACGACCAGAGCGACCCCGATCGAGACCGGCACCGGGGGCCGGCCGGTGGAGACTGAGGGCAGCCACGGCAGCGGGAGGCCGAACCGGCCGTTGCGGTCGAGCTCGTCGTAGACGAAGACGGGCAGCGTCGCCATCGCCGCGATCGCGAAGTTGATGACCCCGGTGCCCTGGTAGGTGATCACCAGGCCCATGCTGAGCACGGCGTAGACGGCGCCGGTTCCCAGCCCGAGTCCCAGGAACAGCAGGTACTCACTCATCGGCCGCGCCTCCGGGTTAGCTCTTGGGCCTGACCGCGCTGACGTTGACCGGGCTGAACGGCAGCACCTGCTTCGTCCGGTCCTTGGTCGCCTTCGCGTACAGGACGCCGGAGTAGCACGAGGTCGTGCCCGGCCAGCCCTCCCCGTTGCAGTTGTAGCCGGTGGTGTTGAAGAACTCCGGTCCGTGCGCCGTCGGCAAGCTCGCCTTGACCGTGGCCGCGGTCATGGCGCCGTGGGTCTGTCGGAGCATGTCGGCGAGGTTCACCGCCAATGAGAACCCCAGCGTGGCGAATCCGTTGACGTACTGCGGGTAGGCCTTCATGTACCGCTCGTAGACACCGATGTCGTTCTTGACCTTCGACGGCGAGCCGGCGTTGACCATCGAGGGCCAGTAGTACTCGTCATGGGTGACCACGCCGGCGACGGCACCGGCGTCCAGCTTCGTCAGGAACTGGTTGCACGACCCGGCCTCCAGCGGCCCGGTGTAGCCGGCGGACTGAAGCGCGGGGATCGCCCCCAGGCAATCCTGGTCGGTCATCGCCGGGAAGGTGATCCCGTCCGGGCTCTTCGCCAGGATCGTCGCAGCGAACGACGCCCAGTCGGTCTGCGCCGGGTAGAACACAACCGTGGCGTTGATGTTCAGCTGTTTCGCGATCGGCAGGATGATGGTTTTTTCGAAGGCGCGGTTGCCGGCGGTGTCGGACTCACCCACCACGACGTGCTTCGCGCCGAGGTCCCTCTGGGCGATCAGTGCCGCGGCCAGCCCCTCCTCAGGTGACCACAGGGTCATGAACACCTCGCCCTTGGCCTTGTTCACGTCCGGGGTGAACGACACGATCCCGACCTCCGGGATCCCGGCCCGGGAGATCACCGGCAGGCCGGCGTCGGCGACGACGTCGACGCCCTGCACTGAGGCCACCACGCGCTTCTCCACGAACTGGTTCGCGCAGTTGACCGACGACTCAGGGGTCAGGTCCGTGCGGCACTCCTCCGCCCGCAACCGGTGGCCGTTGACACCACCAAGCTCAGTGTTGACGTAGTCAAGACCCCGCTCGAACCCGACCCGGACCTCTGGAAGCGACACCGCCCCACCCTCGAGGCTGGCGAAACCCACGGTTACCGGCGCCAGAGCCGGGCTCGCTGCGGTGGCCCCCGGCGCCGGCGCCGTCGCCGGCGGCACGCCCGCCGACGTCTGCCCAGGCGCTCCGCTACTGGGCTTGGCACCGTTGGACTTCGTCCCGCTGGAGCCGCACGCGGAAGTCAGCACCGCCACCGGCAGGACCAGGGCAACCAACAGACGACGCATGTGACCAGCCCCTCAGAGTGGTAATCTTCCATGCGCCCGAATATTGGGCCAGGCGGTGCGCCGATGTCAACCGCTCCCGACACGCCAATGAAACCGGACCGTCCTACTGGGAGGACCAGTTGAGCCCCGACACACGGCCTGACGCCCCGACGACCCGGGTCCACACGCCCCAACGCGACAGCACCAACGGGCAGCAGGTCGACAGCCGCTTCGGGCCGCTGCCGGGGCTCCGTCAGCGGGATCCCCGGGACAGCGGCAAGGACGTCGGCGCGGCGTCATGACCAGAACGGGTGGCGAGCTGCTCGCCGAGACCCTGGCGGACTTCGGGGTGGAGGTCGTGTTCGGGCTGCACGGCGGCCACCTCGACGCGTTCCTGCTCGGCTGCCGCCGCCACGGCATCCGGCTGGTCGACACTCGCCACGAGGCGGTCGCCGTCGACGCCGCCGCCGGATACGCCCGAAGCACCGGCCGGCTCGGCGTCGCCTTCGCCACCGCCTCCTCCGGCTACTCCAACGCGCTGGCCGGGGTGACCGCCGCCCACGCCGACCGGGTGCCGGTGCTGCTGATCACCAGCTCCCCACCGCTGCGCGACGACGAGACCAACGCGCTGCAGGGCGGCATCCACCCCATCCCGCTCGTTGCACCGGTCAGCAGATGGGCGGGGACCGCCACCGTCGCCGAGGAACTCCCCCGGCTGGTGTCCCTGGCCATCCGGCACGCTGTCGCCGCCGCTCCCGGACCGGCCGTGCTCGACGTCCCCATCGACGTCATGTTCTCCCCCGTCGCGGAAAGCCGCCTGTCCCACGGTGGCGGCACCCGGCTGCCGGCGGCCGCCGCCCCCCCGCCTGAGACTGTCTCGGACACGCTTCGGCTACTCCACGACGCGGCCCGCCCCGTCATCATCGTCGGCGGTGGCGGGCGGGCCGGCAGCGTCCCACCCCTGGTGCAGCAGTTCGCCGAGCGAACCGGGATTCCGGTGTTCGCCCACCCCGCCACCTTCGGCGCGCTACCCGCGGACCACCGGCTCAACGGCTACTCCGCCGCGAACCTCGCCCCGCTCACCGCCGCCGGCCGCGGTCCAGACGTCGTCCTCCTGCTCGGCGCCCGCCCCGGGATGTTCCTCGGCGGCCGCAGCGGGACCGTGCTCCCCCCCACAGCCAAGATCGTCCAAGTAGACACCGACGCCACTGAGATCGGCCGGCTGCTGCCTTTCGAGATCGGCATCACCGCCGATACCTCCCAGATGCTGCGGGGCCTGCTCGGCGCTGAGCCCGACACCCACTGGCCGGACCGGTCCGCCTGGGCCGAGAAGGCTGTCGCCGTGCACCGCGCCCCCGCACAGTGGGAGAACCACCCGAGCGAGGTCGGCGGTCGGCTGCACCCCTTCCACGCCGTCCGTGAGGTGCTGCGCTCCCTCACCCCCGGAGCTCGCATCATCGTCGACGGCGGGGAAATGGCCGGCTGGGTCGCCGCCAGCCTGCACGAGGCCCGACCCCGCTCCGTGATCGGCTTCGGCGGCTACCTCGGCTTCCTCGGCGTCACCTTCGGCCTGGCCGTCGGCACCCAGATCGCCCACCCCGACGACCAGGTAGTCCTCATGATTGGGGACGGGGCGTTCGGCTTCCACCCCCAGGAACTGGATACCATGGTCCGCCACCAGCTGCCCATCCTCACCGTGGTGGTGAACAACGCCTGCTGGGGCATGTCCCTACATGGTCAGCAGGAGATGTTCGGACCGGAAGGGGAAGTCGTCAGCCGGCTCGCCGACACCGACTACGACCAGGTCGCCGCCGGGTTCGGCGCCCTCGGTGAGCGGGTCAGCACACTCGACGGCATCAGGCCCGCCATCCGACGGGCCTCCGGCACCGGCCGCCCCACCCTGATCAACCTTGACGTCGCCGGGCAGGTCGTGCACCCAGGCACACCTGCCATGGTCGGCATCACCCACGACCCCGGCGTCGTCGTCATCCCCTACTACGACAACATCCTGCTGCGGTAACAGCCATGCGTGCCGCCGTCGCCGTCGAAGGGCGGATCGTCCTCCACGACCTCCCTGACCTCGCCCCCGGCCCCGGGCAGGTGCTGGTCGCGCCCATAGCCGTCGGGATCTGCGCCTCAGACCTGCACCTGCTCGCCCGACAGGCCGCCACACCTGACGAGATCGGGCCGATCGTCCTGGGCCACGAGTTCTCCGCACGGCTGCTCGACTACGGCCCGAACACCCCGCCACGGCTACCACTAGGCACTACCGTCTGCTCAGTACCCTTCGTCGGAACGGCGGCCGCCGCCGAACTCATCGGCATGAGCACCCGCTACCCCGGCGCCTGCGCGGAACAGATGCTGCTCGACGCCGACCGACTGCTACCGGTCCCACCCCACGTCGACCCCCAGCACGCCGCCCTCACCGAACCGCTAGCCGTGGGCATCCACGCCGTCGCCGAAGCCGCCGTCCAACCAGACGACACCTGCCTCGTCGTGGGCGCCGGACCCGTCGGTCTCGCCGTCATCGCCGCGCTCACCACCGCCCGCTGCGGCCCCGTCGTCGCCGCCGACTTCTCCCCACTGCGCCGTCACCTCGCCGAAAAAGCAGGTGCGCACGAAGTCATCGACCCGGCCGAACACAGTCCCTACCAGCGCTGGGCCCAGCTCGGCGGACCGGCGGAACCAGCCTCGCCACTCCTCGACCGGTCAGGGCCAGCCGGGCGCACCGTCGTCTTCGACTGCGCTGGCCGACCCGGTCTCCTCAGTGGAATCATCACCGCCGCACCCCCGCACACCCGCATCATCGTCGTTGGCGTCAACGACCAACCGGACGCATTCACCCCAGTCGACGCCATCACCAAAGAACTCACCCTCCGCTTCGTCTTCGCCTACCGACCCCACGAGTTCGTCACAGCCCTGCAAGCCATAGCCACAGGGCAGATAAACGTCGCCCCGTGGATCACTACAGTCCTCCCCCTAGATGAGGCTTCCGCAGCCTTCACCGCCGCAACATCCCCGCACTCCCATGGAAAGGCCCTCATACGCCATTCGGTAACGCCAGCGGCGGCTGGGGGCAGATAACTAGTGGACCGTAGCTGAAGTCTTCTTGCGGTTGGCCTTGCTGAGGACTTGCTCCGCGGTCTTGGTCCAGACGAAGGGGTGGGCGCGGTCGTTCCAGCCGTCGATGAACGCGCGGATGGCTCTGTTGAGCTCGGGGACGCTGCGGAAGGTGCCGCGGTGGATCGCCTGGCGCTCGATGATCCCGAACCAGACCTCGACGAGGTTGAGCCAGCTGCCCGAGGTCGGGGTGAAGTGCACGTGCACCCTGGGGTGGGCGGCCAGCCAGTCACGGACCTCGACGCGCTTGTGGGCGGCGTAGTTGTCCATGACCAGGTGCAGCTCGACCTCGGGGTAGGCGCGGGTGGCGGGCGACCTGCTTGAGGAAGCGCAGGAACTCCTGGTGGCGGTGCCGCGGCAGGCAGTGCCCGGTGACCTTGCCGGTGGCGATCTCCAACGCGGCGAACAGCGTCGTCGTGCCGTGCCGCACGTAGTCGTGGGTGCGCCGCTCGGCGAGCCCGGGCTGCATCGGCAGCACCGGGGCGGTCCGGTCCAACGCCTGGATCTGTTGGGTCGGCGGCGGGACGCCGTGCAACCTTTCGGCTGTCGGTTTTCCCGCCGCCGCCCACCGAACCGGACGTGCGCGTTCCCACGCATCCGGCTCTCCACGTGATTCGGGGGTCAGGTGAGCTGTTCGGAGACCCGTCCGACGAAGGCAACGTCGTCGTGGCCAGTGTGGCGGAAGCGGACTTCCGTGCTGACCGTGTCGACGTTGAAGGGCGTGCCGATCTGCGCTCCTCGGAACAGGTAGCGCTCAACCTTCGTCTTCGCCGGGTTGTAGAGGGTGACGCCTTCGTCGCTGATGCGGTCCGCTCCGTAGTAGCGCCGCCGTGCCTGTTTCCAGGTCAGCCGGGGATGCTTGCGGCGTAGCCAGAGCATCATCCGCCACCAGGCGTAATAGCCCAGGTAGGCGAACGTTCTCTTGCTGACGCCGTAGCGGAAGTAGGCCGCCCAACCCCGCAGGATCGGGTTGACCATCCGCAGCACATCGACCAGCCGCAGCGAGGTAGTGCCTGCCCTGGTGGCCTGCTTGATCTTGTGTTTCACCGCCGCCAACGCTTGCTTGGACGGGTAGGTGAGCACGACGCGACGGCCGTCTCCCCGACGGATCCGCTGGATGCGGAACCCGAGGAAGTCCAAGCCGTCGTCGAGATGGGTGAGGAGAGTCTTCTCCTGCGAAAGGGTCATCTTCAGCTGGTCGGCCAGCACCCGGCCGATATCGGTCTTGATCTGTTCCGCCTCGTTCTTCGTGCCGTGCACGAGCACGAGGAAGTCGTCGGCGAAGCGGACCAGCCGGTAGTTCGGCCGCCCTCTGCGGCGCCGGTATTGGCGACGCCACGGCGGGCTCATGTCGGTGTTCCAGATCCGGCCGAAGTGCCGGTCCAGCACCGACAGGTAGATGTTGGCGAGCAACGGCGAGATGATCCCGCCTTGCGGCGTGCCGGTCAGGCTCGCCGCGAAGCTCCCGCACTCCGTGGTCACGCCCGCACGCAGAAACGCGCGGACCAGGTGCAGCACCTACCGCGTCCACGCCGGCTGTCCTGGCCCCCCGGTTGCCAGCCACCCGCTCCCAGGCGACGACGAGCGTCGCCCGGTCGCAGACCAAGTTGAACAGATCATCGAACCGGCGAGCCGGTTCCGCCCTGGACCAACGATGCAGCTTGCGTTGATGGTCGAGTACCCGCACCCGGGCGGTCACCCGGTCCGGCCACGGCGCGTCGCTATTCAACGTCGCCCCTCCCCGCCGTCATCTTCTGCTGCTCATCACGCTGCCGCCCTTCGCCATGTGCCCGGCTTTCCCGAGCTCGGACTACGACGGCGGCTCCGCCACGCCCGGCGCCCACAGCGGGCGTCACACCTGCCCACCACCCACCTGGCAGGTTGGACGAAAGGGCGGCGCCGGAACGCTTCCCACGTTCACCGAGGACTGTCCTGCGACGGGATCGGCGCCCAGCTATACCCCGGCGGCATCGCCCGGACCGCACATCGCAGTCTTGGTCCGGGTCTCCCGCCGCCCAAATCCCACAGGCGGCGGAAGCGGACAGGCCAAAAGCCACGACCTGCCCAGCACCGCAACACGGCCCATCCACCAGATTTCGCAGGCCGCTGACGACTAACGGGGCTTCCAACACTGGTTCCTGGCGTACGCCTGTCCGTCTCCGCTGGCGGGCACGAGCCGTCTGGTGGTAACGACCCGCCCCTACGTTGTCAAGGCTGCTCCCAACCGTCGTCCCTGACCCGGAACACGGCCTGCCTCCAGCGTCAGCCCGTCGCTGCGACGACGGACGGCGGATCTCTCATCCACTCACTCCTCAGCGCCTCGTGGCGCACGGGACTTCTCGTCCACGCACAGCACGACCGCGTTCTGCGGCGGCGCCAGGTAGAGCCCGACCACGTCGGTGACCTTCGCGACGAGCTCGGGGTCGGTGGAGAACTTGAACGTCTCGCTGCGCCAGGGCTGCACCCCGTAGTCGCGCCAGGCCCGTGCCAGGGGTGTGAGTAGCAACGGCGCAGGATCCTCCGCTAAGGGTTTGTGGTCGCTGCCCTCAGTCGTCTGCGGTGCGTGGGTCACGGAGCGGCCGCAGCTCGTCTTGGAGGTTGTCGGGCTGGGTGAAG
>JAABUP010001705.1_pt1 | contig 45406 bp, 50 predicted proteins | sample 5559201 | NCBI WGS metagenome assembly JAABUP01 (sample SAMN10711887, study PRJNA513373) | rock metagenome | isolation source: Antarctica rocks | place: Antarctica
CGACCGATTTTCACCACCCCGGGGTCCTGGACCTCTCGCGGTCGCCGAACCCGCACGTCAGCTTCGGCGGCGGAGGCATCCACCACTGCCTGGGCAACCAGCTCGCCCGCCGCCAGCTCGCAGCCGTGTTCACCCAGCTGCTGGCACGGCTGCCCGACATCGCCGTCGTCGGAGAGCCCGTACGCAGCACCGGGAACTTCTTCCACGGCATCAACGCCCTGAACGTCACGTTCACGCCGGAGGCACGGCGATGAGGATCGTCCTGGACAGCAGCCGCTGCAGCTCCCTGGGCATGTGCGAGGCCGTCGCCCCCGAACTGTTCGAGGTCGGGGACAACGGCGGCCTCACCCTGCTGGAGCCCAACCCCGGCCAAGACCAACAAGCCCGAGCCCAGGAAGCGGTCGCGGGCTGCCCCACCGCGGCACTGCACCTCGAGCCGTAGGGCACGCCATTTGGACAGGAGCCGAACTGAGGTCAGACGCCCGAGGCACAGTGGTTGTCACTCGGTGACTTGGAGGACGTATGACGAGAGCAGATACGTGATGCAGCGGCGCATGACCCGCCACACGGGTCTGTCGTCGCTCACGCGGGGGATGGCCCAGCTGGCCGAGCCGACGGGGGCGGTCGTCTCCACAGTGGCAGGCAGCGTTGGGTGCAGGCCGTGAGCGACGGCAGACGGCGCTTCGGCCGTGTCCGCAAGCTGGGGTCTGGCCGATGGCAGGCCAGGTATCCCGGACTTGACGGCGTTGACAGGGCGGCTCCCACGACCTTCGCCACGCGCGGCGATGCCGGGCGTTATCTCGCGTCCGTCGAGGTCGACATGGGCCGGGGCGTCTGGTTGGACCCGCAGCGCGGCGCAGTCACGCTGCGCGAGTACGCGCTGACCTGGATAGACAGCCGGACGGTCAAGGGCAGGCCGCTGAGCCCGCGTACACGCAGCGACTACCGGTCCCTGCTCGACCTGCACATCGGTCCGCCGCTCGGCAAGCTTCCCCTTTCAAAGATCACGCCCGAGCGCGTCAGGCTCTGGCACGCCGAGGTGGCTCAGGTCGGCGCGGCCACATGCGCGCGCTGCTATCGACTACTCCACGCGATCCTGGCCACGGCCACGAACGAGGGGAGCTACGCCCGTAACCCCTGTCAGATCAGGGGGGGTGGACAATCGGCGACGCCCAAGCGACCGCTGGTCGTCGTGGGGGACGTGGATGCCCTGGCAGCCGCCATGCCTCAACACCTGCGCGCGCTCGTGCTGCTGGGCTTCTGGGGCGCGCTGAGACTTGGTGAGCTTCTGGGTCTGCAGCACGGCGACGTCGAGCTCGACGTAGCTGGAAACACCGGCAGGGTGCACGTGCGGCGGCAGCAGCAGGAGATCCGCGGCGACGCGGTCGTCGGCCCGGCCAAGGCCGACAGCAATCGCACCGTGCACCTGCCGGCCGCGGCGGTGGTTGCGCTCGCGCAGCACATCGACTCGACCGGCCCTGCGCTCCCGAGCGCACGGGTTTTCATCCGGTCCACCGGCGAGCAGCTGCGTGCGTGGGACGTCCACCGCTACTGGAATCGCGCGCGCATCGCCGCCGGCTTGCCTGGATTGCACCTTCACGACCTGCGGCACGGCGGCCTCACCCTGGCCACCCAGTCCGGCGCCAGCCTCGCCGAGGTGATGCGTCGCGCCGGTCATGCCAGCTCGCGGGCGGCCCTGATCTACCAGCATGCCGCCGATGACCGGGATGCCTACGTGGCGGCACAGATGGCCACGGTGGCGGGCACGGCGCGAAAGTCACGGGCACGCAGCGGGCACGCGGGGGTAGTTGATCTTCCTTCGCGCGCCAGTCGCGGCTCCTGATGCGTCAAAAACGACTGCAGGACAGGACATCTGCTTGTGCCGCCGGTGGGCCTCGATCCCACGACACACGACTTAAAAGGACGCTGCTCTTCCACTGAGCTACGGCGGCCGAGGCATCTTCTCGCAGTTCCGGACTTCGTCGCCGGCGTGGCGACCCGGGACCCCTCACACCGAGGTGCTGGCGCACGTGCGAGGGGGCGATCCAAGGTTTGGGCGGGCGACCGGAACGGCTGTTGCGACATCCGGCATTTGCGGCGGCGCCGTGGGCGCCCGGGGGCGGGTCCTGGCAGGTGGGAGCACCGGCGTACGTGCTGGCCAGGCATCGGCCCCCGCCGTGTCGGTGGGCGGACAGGAGGCGAGGGCCAGGGTCGTTTCCCGAGGATGGTCCCCTCTTGGCGACGCCGCCGCGGTATCACATCAGCGCGTGGGACTCACGCGCTGTTCGGCAAGTAGAGGGCGTAAGCGCCAACAGCGACGATGAGAAGCAAGGCGGCCAGCGTGACCGACGGCCGCCTTGCTCGGCTGGGCATGGCGATGGACAGCAGAAGCAGAAGCATCGCCAAGGCGGTGCACGGTACGACCACAACCCTTGCCGCCGCTGGGACGCCTCCAGCCAGGAGGACGTTGCGGCCGATCACGTGGCAAACACTACTCAGCGTTAGTAGACAGTATGTAGGAAGAGCTCCGTACTCGCGGCGCCCGGCGGCGGTAGGACTGAGCTGCCCCCAGGGGGTGATCGGCGACGCGCCGGCACCGGTCGTCACACCCAGGAGAATCACGACGTGACAGCCACCACCGAAACTGTGCCGATCATGGGGGACGGGCCCCGGTCGAGCGGTGACACCGGCGCGAGGGCGTTCCGGCGCCTCTGGCTGGCCCAGGGACTCAGCGTTGCCGGTGACGGCATGCGCGGCCGGGTCCAGTCCGCCTATCTGACGTTCTCCGTCGGCGGCCACGCCGTCGGCGGTTTCCTCGGCGGCGCGCTCGGTGGGCCCACCGGCCCGCTGTGGTCCGCCTTCGGTCTGATGAGCCTGCTGTGTCTGCTTGCGGGCCCCTTCCTGTGGCGGGCGGACTGGCCTCGCGATTGACGTGAGCATCCCCCGCCCTGCGGCGGCTGCGGACACGGAGCACGAGCCGCGCCCATTGTCGCCGCCGCGCCGACCCTGGGTCCGGCAGCTCCCGGCGGCGGACTGAGTTGTGCAACCCGGGGCAGGTCCAGGGCGGCCGGCGTCGACCCCACGACGTCAACACCCTGGAGGATCCCGTGACTGTGCCCGCTGACCTGGCGAAACTGCTCGACAAGGCTTATGAGGACAAGACCCTGACGGAGGTCCTCGCGGCGCCGGTGAGCGCGCTGGCAGGAGTCAGCGACGGCGACGCCGACCACCTGAAGCAGGCCTTCAACATCAAGACCGTGGCCGACTTGGGAAAGAGCAAGGCATTCGCGGCCGCACATGCCCTCGCGGCGCTGGCCGAGCTCGGCGCCAAGTAGCTACCACCGACCCCCCGCGCCGACCACCCACGGACGGACCCGCAGCCGGGCCTTCCTGACCACCGACCCTGGAGAGACCGCACATGCGTCGTACCCGACCGTTCCTGCTCGCCCTGCTGCTGAGCGCCGTGGTGCTCAGCGGCTGCGGAAAGAAGGCGAGCACCAGCAGTGGCAGCGCTGGTCAGCCCGGCGGCACCGCGGCCGTCGGGGCCCAGCCGTCCACCACCAACGGCGTCCCCGTTGACGCCAACGGCTGCCCCACCAGCAACGCGATCGGGCTGGCCAAGACCAAGTTCGCCGTGCACGCCGGCCTCGGGTTCGGGACGTTCCACCGCTACATCTACAAGCCACTGAAGGCCGGCAGCTTCGCCAAGGGCGCCAACGGCCGCCTCGCCGCGTTCGTGAAGGCCGGCGCCACCGCGCTGTTCGACAAGCGGGAGATCCGTCTCGCGGCGGAGGACGTGAAGGCCAACCCCACCTTGTGCAAGGTCCTCGCCGCGCCGCTGCGCCGCCTTGCCGACACCCTCGGCGGTCTCGGGAGCAAGATCAAGGGAGGTGACACCAGCGCTGTGGACGACGCCAACAGCCAGATCGCGGCGATCGGGTCGACCAGCAGCATGGGCGGCGCTCCCATCGCCGACCGCACCGACGAGAACAACGGCTGACATGGCACGGGTGACAGTCGGTGGTCGACGCGGCGTCGTCATCCGCGGCGGCGGGCTCGGGGGCGTCGTCCTCGGGCTGGTGCTACGGCGATTCCTCCGTGGCCGCGCTCGGCGGCGTAGTTCCTCGTGGTGAGGCTGCCGTGGCCCAGCCGGCCGGATGGCCTGGTCCGGCGGCGAGCCGCTGGGCTACACTGCTGGCGTCCACCCCAGCGGCGATAACCTGCGGCGCTACGGTGGGGCAGGCCCGTGCCGCGCCCCCATCGTCTAGCGGCCCAGGACACCGGCCTTTCACGCCGGCAGCACGGGTTCGAATCCCGTTGGGGGTACCTGGACGGCACGTCAGCAAGGTCCTGTGGAGCAGTTGGAGTGCTCGCCGCCCTGTCAAGGCGGAGGTCGCGGGTTCAAGTCCCGTCAGGACCGCCACCCCCCACGCGCCCCGGGGGCAGGTAGCTCAGCCGGTACGAGCGTCCGCCTGAAAAGCGGAAGGTCGGCGGTTCGATCCCGCCCCTGCCCACCAGCACCACGGAGTCAGCCACCGGCGGCGGCGAAGCGCCGCAGCCGGAGGCTGTTGGTGACGACGAAGACCGAGCTGCAAGCCATGGCCGCTCCCGCGAACAGCGGCGAGAGCAGACCGACCGCGGCGACCGGGACGAGCACGACGTTGTAGGCGAAGGCCCAGAACAGGTTGCCCTTGATCGTCGCGAGGGTCCGGCGGGACAGCCGGATCGCGTCCGCGACGCCGAGCAGGTCGCCGCCCACCAGGGTCAGGTCGGCCGCCTCGATGGCCGCGTCGGTGCCGGTGCCCATCGCGATACCCAGGTCGGCCTGGGCGAGCACGGCGGCGTCGTTCACACCGTCGCCCACCATGGCGACAACGGCGCCTCCCGCCTGCAGGTCGCGCACGACCCGGACCTTGTCGGCGGGCAGCACCTCCGCGATCACGTCGGCTGCGTCGATCCCGACGCCGGCCGCCACCGCGGCGGCGGCGCGGCGGTTGTCCCCGGTGAGGAGCACGGGGCGCAGTCCCAGGTCGCGGAGCCGCCGGACGGCCTCGGCGCTGGTTGCCTTGGTCGTGTCGGCCACTGCCAGCACGCCGCGCGCTCGGCCGTCCCACCCGACGGCCACCGCCGTCTCGCCCCGCTCCTCGGCCGCGGCAAGGGCCGCTCGCAGGTCATCCGTGAGGAGCAGCCCGCGCTCCACGAGCAGCGCCGGGCGGCCGACGACGACGGAGCGACCCCCGATGTCGCCGCACACCCCGAGACCGGCGCTGCTGGCGAACCCGTCCACGGCCGGCAGCGGCCCACCGCGGGCGAGCGCGGCGATGACGACGGCGGCCGCCACCGGATGCTCGCTGCCCGCCTCGACGGCCCCGGCGATGCGGAGCAGCTCGGCCTCGTCCTGCCCGGTGCGCGCGGTCACCGTGGTGAGCACCAGCTGCCCGCGGGTGATGGTGCCGGTCTTGTCCAGCACGACGGTGTCGACCCTCCGGGTGCTCTCTAGCACCTGGGGGCCCTTGATCAGGATGCCGAGCTGCGCCCCGCGACCCGTCCCGACCAGGAGCGCGGTCGGGGTCGCCAGACCCAGGGCGCAGGGGCAGGCGATGATCAGGACGGCCACCGCGGCAGTGAACGCCTGCGCGGTGGAGAAGCCGGCGGCCAGCGTGAGCCCGAGCGTCAACAGCGCGACGGCGATGACGACGGGGACGAAGACCGCGCTGATCCGGTCGGCCAACCGCTGCACGGGCGCCGTACCGCTCTGCGCCTGGGTCACCAGCCGGGCGATCTGGGCCAGCTGGGTGTCGGCGCCCACCCGGGTCGCGCGCACGACGAGCCGGCCGCCGACGACGACGGTCGCGCCGACGACCCCGTCGCCCGGGCCGACGTCCACCGGGACGCTCTCCCCGGTGAGCAGGCTGGCGTCCACTGCGCTGACGCCGGAGACCACGACCCCGTCGGTGGCGACCTTCTCCCCCGGCCGCACGACGAAGCGGTCGCCGACGCGCAGCAGATCGACACCCACCCGCTCCTCGACGGGCTCCCCCTGCGGGACCGTCGGCCCCCGCAACACCGCGACGTCCTTCGCGCCGAGGTGCAGCAGTGCCCGTAGGGCCGCCCCCGAGCGGCGCTTTGCCCGCGCCTCGGCGAACCGGCCGGCCAGGATGAACACGACGACGGCGCTGGCGACCTCCAGGTAGATGTCGCCGCTGCCGTCGCCGCGGGTGGCGGAGAAGGCGAAGCTCATGCGCATGCCTGGTCGGCCCGCGGTGCCGACGAACAGGGCATAGACCGACCAGCCGTACGCCGCCAGGGCGCCCAGGGAGATCAGCGTGTCCATCGTCGCCGCCCCGTGCCGCAGGTTGGCCCAGGCGGCCCGGTGGAACGGCAGGCCGCCCCAGACCACGACCGGACTGGCCAACGTCAGCGACAGCCACTGCCACCCGTCGAACTGCAGCGGCCGCACCATTGCGAGCAGGAGCACGGGCAACGTCAGCACGCCGCAGACCGTCAGCCGCTCCCGCAGGGCCGCCACCTCGGCGGCGTGGGCGACGTCATCGGGGTCGCCGGGCTCGTCGGGGTGGTCGGGGTCGTCGGGGGCCTTCCGCTCCGGCAACCGGGCGCCGTACCCCGTCGCCTCGATCGCTGCGACGAGATCCTGCGGCACCACTGCGGCAGGGTCGTACCGCACATGCGCCGTCCCGGTGGCGTAGTTGACGCTCGCCTGGACCCCCTCGAGCCGGTTCAGCTTCTTCTGAATGCGCGCCGAGCACGAGGAGCAGGTCATCCCGGTGACGGCGAGGTCCAGCGTGGCGTCCTGACGGGTGTCCTGACGGGTGTCGCCACCCGTCCTGTCGCTCGTGACGCTCACGGTGCTCCTCCCGCTCTCAACGGCTGGTTATGAGGACGCGCCGACGACCTGGTAGCCGGCCTCGTCGACGGCGGCGCGCACACCCTCGTCGGTGAACCCCTCGCCCGACACAGTCAGGATCCCGGTGTCGAGGTCTACGCCGACCGTGTGCACCCCGCCAACCTGGCCCACCTCCGCGCCAACCGCGCTGACGCAGTGCACACAGGTCATGCCGATGACCTCGTAGACCTTCTTCATGGCGCCCCCACTTCCCGCTCCAAGCGATACCCTGCTGGGGTATCGCGACCCCTCTGGTGTACCCCTCCGGGGTACCGACGTCAAGTCGCGGGGAGGAGCTTCTGATGTCAGGGACGGCAGGCGGCGGCGGCGCGCAGGGGGCGGCGGCGCGGCGCGGCTACTCGGCGACGAAGGGCCAGCTCCAGGGGCGGTTGGCCAGGATCGAGGGGCAGGTGCGCGGGGTCGCCAGGATGGTCGACGACGACCGCTACTGCATCGACGTGCTGACCCAGATCAGTGCGGTCCGGGCCGCCCTTGACAAGGTGGCGCTCGGCCTGCTCGACGACCACGCCAGGCACTGCCTCATCGGCGGCGGCGGCGGCCCCACCGAGCCCGGCGAGCAGGTGGCCGAGCTGATGGATGCCGTCGGGCGGCTGGTCCGGCGCTGAGCGCCGGCCACCCGTCGCCAGGCCGAGCACCCAACCCGCCGCCACGCCGGACCACGCCGACCAGCGCCGAACGGCCCGCGCGCAGGTGCACGCGGGCCGCTCGTCGCCGTACCGGCCCCGCCGTCGGACTCGGCGGCGGGCCTGCTGGCCTGGGGTGGACTAGACGACGGCGCCCTCAGCCGGCAGGTCGTCCTTCTTGGCACTCACCAGCACCGTGACGGCGACGAAGGCGAGGGCGAGCAGGGCGGCCCCGACCAGAAAGGCCACGTGGTAGCCGTGCAGCGCCGCGAGCGGCGTGGGCTGGCCGCCGGGCAGCGGCTGCTGGCCCCGGTCGGACAGGTAGGAGTGCCAGGCGCTGGCGAACAATGTGGACAGCACCGCGGTGCCGAGGGCGCCGCCGATCTGCTGGCTGGTGTTGAGCAGCGCCGAGGCGACCCCGGCGTCGTGCTCGGCGACGCCGAGCAACGCCGTGGAGCTCATGGGCACGAAGACCATGCCCATGCCGATGCTCATCGCCATCTCCGCCGGCAGCACGTGGGTGGTCCAGCTGGTGTCCTGGCCGATGGTCACCAGGGCGAGCAGCCCCAGCGAGGCAAGGGCGAGGCCGCCCATCATGAGCGGCTTGGGGCCGACCCGGGGGAGCACCTGGCTGGTGGCACCGGCCGAGACGATGATGCCGGCGCTGAACGGCAGGAACGCGAAGCCGCTCTTGACCGGGCTGTAGTGCAGGTTCTGCTGGAAGTAGTAGGTCAGGAACAGGAACATCGCGAACAGCCCGCCGCCGATGAGCAGCGCGGCGAGGAACGACGCACCGCGGTTGCGCTCCAACGGCACCCGCAGGGGGAGCAGCGGGTGCTCGGTGCGACGCTCCTGCACCACGAAGCCGGCGAGCAGCGCGACGGCGAGGACCAGCAGGGCCACGACCTGGCCGGAGGCCCAGCCGACGCCAGGCTTTGCCGCCTGGGTGGTCGCATAGACGAGCGACACGAGTCCGCCGGCCGACAGGACGGCACCCGGCAGGTCATAGCGGTTGCGCGCCGAGAGCGCACTCTCGCGAACGACCCGGACCGCTCCCAGGGCGGCGAGCAGCGCGATCGGGATGTTGACGTAGAGGCAGAGTCGCCAGGACGACTCGGTCAGGACGCCACCGAGGATCAGGCCGATCGCCGCCCCGCCACCGGCGATGGCGCCGTAGACGCCGAAGGCGGTCGCCCGCTCCTTCGCCTCGGTGAAGGTGGTCGAGATCAGCGAGAGGGCCGCCGGCGCGAGCAGCGCGGCGAAGGCACCCTGGACGGCGCGCGCGCCGTAGAGCATCCCGGAACTGGTAGCGGCGCCACCGATGCCGGAGGCCAGGGCGAAGCCGAGCAGGCCGATGATGAAGGTCTTCTTCCGCCCGTTGTAATCGGCGATGCGGCCGCCGAGCAGCAGCAGGCCGCCGAAGGCCAGGGTGTACGCCGTGACGACCCACTGGGCGTCCGACAGCGAGGAGATGTGCAGGTCCTTGGCGGCGCTGGGGAGCGCGATGTTCACGATGCTGGCGTCGAGCACCACCATCAGCTGGGCGATCGCGATGACGCACAGGGCGAGCCAACGCTTGGGGTCGGGCTCTATGTCAGTGCCAGTGCCAGTGCCCGTGCCGGCGGGGTCGCGGACGGCGGTGGTGGCGGCGGGGCCGCGCGCCTCCTCGTCGAGGGTCGAGGTCATGCGGATGTCCTTCCGGAGTGGTCGGGGGTGGGTGCGGATGTGGATGCCGGTGTGGGTGTGCCGCAGAGGATGGGGATCAGGACGTCGTCCACCAGGTGGGTGCGGAACTTGTCGTCGGCGGGGAGCCCGGTCACCGCCAGCCGGTGCAGCACAACGGGGGGAGCGACCTCGTGCAGCAGCGCATTGGCGTCGGGACGGACGGACTCCCCACGCCGGGTCGCCCGGGCGAAAAGCGGTGCCGTGAGCGAGACCTTCTCCTCGAACATCTCGCAGCGCAGCGCCTCGGCGAGGTCCGGGTCGGTGCGCACGCCGGCGAAGACCCCGGTGAGCAACCCCAGGTCCTGCTCCCCCATGACCTGCGCCATGAGTGCCAGCAGCGCCAGCAGGTCCGAGCGTAGGGCGCCGGTGTCCGGCACGTCGACGGGCAGACCCGTGCGGCAGCGCACCGCGGCCGCGACGAGCGCGCCCTTGCTGGACCAGCGTCGATAGATGGTGGCCTTGCTGGCGTGCGCGCGGGCAGCCACGGCGTCCATGGAGACCCGGTCGTAGCCGAGCTCGGCAACGAGCTCGAGGGCTGCACCGAGGATGACCGCGTCGCGGCTGTCGTCGCGAGGGCGACCGCTCCGAACGACGGTCGGCTCGACGGTCGGCTCGATCATCAGCGCTCCTTCCCGGGCGATGGGTCCCGCGTGATACGGAACGGTTCCGTACTGGAGAAGGGTGCCTCAGTCGGGCAACATACGCAACCGGGTCGTACCGGAAGTGGCGGGGATCACGCTGCCGTAGGAGGGGTACGCGGGGAAGCGGCGAGCGGCGTCATCCACGGGGCGCTCGCAGCGCCATCGGCCGGGGGGGGCACTGCATCTGCAGGGCGATGCGCGGGGCTGGCGCTGTGCACCTGTGAACGCACCGTGGTGGCCGCATCGGACTGCAGATGCGCCGACTGGTGCGTTCGCCCTGCGGGAGGACCGCCGCCAGCAGGGCGTAGCAAGGACGCAGCTTGAGCATGCGGAGAATCGCTTCACGGCCGCGGGGTGCTTCGCTCGCGGACGGCCACGGTGCTGCAGCACAACGAACTCGGTCACGCTGTTTGGACCGCGCTCGGCTACGCGCCGCAGCAGGCGTGGCGACGGTGGATCAAGCGTCGACACGAGCTCGCCCGGGGCGATCGGGTGGAAGTCACGACATCACGCTCGTCGTACGGCCTTCCCATGGCGACGGTGGTGGCGACCCCGCACGAGGAGCGACCGCTGAAGGGTCACAGGGCGCCCGAGGGGCCGACCGGTCGTACGGCGTGACGTGCGGCTGGTGCCGGGTGCTGGCGTGGTGGCGACGTCGTCAGTCCCCGGAGCGCGGCGCGGGGATGCCAGTCAGCAGCGAGCGGACCTCGCCCTCGCGGTAGCGCCGGTGGCCACCCAGGGTACGGATCGACGTGAGCTTGCCGGCCTTGGCCCAGCGGGTGACGGTCTTGGGGTCCACCCGGAACAGCGCGGCGACCTCGGCGGGCGTGAGCAACGGCTCGCCGATCTGCTGCTCGGGGCTTGCGATCGGCACAGTCATGTAGGTCCTCCTCGGCGGGTGCGCATGCGGGGGCTGCGCACCTCCATGGTGCGCAAGTCGGGCCTTTCCCCACCTGATCCGCAAGGGCTAGCTTCGGCGTGGTCCGTTGTGACCAGACGGGCCGTCAACTGGCCGTCTCCTTCGCCTGCACCGGGCGCCACCGGGTCACCACCCGCTCGTAGGCTGCCGCCGCGGCCGGCCCGTCGCCGCCCCGCAGCAGGGCGACGCCCTCGGCCAGGTCGGCGACCGAGGTGTCACCGGCAAGGAAAGCGTCGTCCAGCACGTGCACCAGGTCGCCGTAGTCGACCTCGACCCGGCTGTAGGGATGGAACTCCTCCAGCCACCGGGCCGACGCCTCCAGGCCGCGCACCGTCGGGGCGTCCGGGATGGTGCGCTTGAGCAGGTCCAGCGCCCGCGCGGCGCGGCGCCTGGCCGCCGCCATCGTGGTGGCATAGGTGAGGGAGCGCTCCGGGTCGCCGGGCCCGACGCCGGTCACGAGGTTGCGCTCCGCGGCTTCGACGAGCAGGAACCACGACAGCGGCACGTGCCAGGTCGCGGTGACGACGTGTGCGGGTCGGGCATCGACGACGCGACGCGCGTCCAGCCGGGCCTCCGCGTCCTCGACGAGCCGGCGCGGGACGAAGGCGTCGGCCACGATGTCGGCCAGGCCGTCACGGAACTCCAGCAGGGACTCCCACACCCGCTGCTGGGTGTCCAGCGGGCACACGTAGGCCAACCCGTCGTGGACCTGCACGAGCGCGTGCTCGTCGGCGACCTCCAGGACCGGCCGCACCAGAGCCGCGAGGGCGGTCGCATGCTCCTCGCGGACGGCAGCCGGCGCCTGCAGCAACCCACCCTCGATGCGCCCCTCCGCGGCGTACCGCTCCCATTGCGCCCTCGGTGCAGCGGAGAACGCGGCCAGCGGCTCGTAGACACGCAGGTGGGTGGTGAAGCCGGGGGTACGCAGGGTCCGGCGCGGGTCGGGGCCAGCCACATCGCGCATGGTGCCACGCCGTACGGTGCCGCCGTGCAGCTGTTCACCCCCGAGGGACATGAGCAGGTCGTGCTCGCGCAGGACGCGGCGAGCGGGCTGCGGTGCATCATTGCCATCGCCTCGACGGCGCTGGGACCGGCGCTCGGCGGGACCCGTTTCTTTCCCTACGCCGACGACGAGGCGGCGCTGGCCGATGCGCTGCGCCTGTCCCGGGCGATGGCGCTGAAGAACGCCGTTGCCGGCCTGCCGGCGGGCGGTGGCAAGGCCGTCGTGCTCGGCGACCCCAGGCTGGACAAGACCGAGGCGCTGCTGCTGGCCTATGGGCGAGTGGTGGCCGCCCTCGGCGGCCGCTACGTCACCGCCTGCGACGTCGGCACCACGGTCGCCGACATGGACGTGGTGGCGCGGACGAACCCCTGGACGACCGGGCGCTCGCGGGAGCTCGGCGGAGCGGGTGACAGCGGCGAGCTGACGGCGTTGGGCGTGCACGCAGCCTTGCGGGCGGCGGTCGCCGCGCGGCTGGGGGCAGCGTCGCTCGAGGACATCCGGGTGGCCGTGAGTGGGCTCGGCAAGGTGGGGCACCGGCTCGTCGGGCACCTGGTCACCGACGGTGCCGTGGTGCTGTGCGGCGACATCGACGCCGGCGCGGTGGCCAGGACGCGGGCGGCGTACCCCTCGGTGTCGGTGTTGCCCGTGGACGCCCTGGTTACCGCGGACGTCGACGTCTTCTCCCCCAATGCCCTGGGCGGTGCGCTCACGCCGGCCGTGGCCGCGGCACTGCGAGCCCGGCTGGTCTGCGGGGGGGCCAACAACCAGCTCGCCGACCCGGCGGTCGACAGGCAGCTCGCCGACCGGGGGGTGCTCTGGTGCCCGGACGTCGTCGTCAACGCAGGCGGGGTGGTCGCGGTGGCCGACGAGGGCTTCGGGGCCGGCGGGTACGACGACGAGCGGGCCCGCGAGCGGGTGCTGAGGATCGGAGACACCCTGCGGTCGGTGCTGGCCGCAGCCGCGGCCGCGGGGACCACCGCCGGCGCGGCAGCGGTGCGCCTCGGCGAGGAGCGGATCGCGGCCGCCGCGCGGGACACCGGCGAGCGCCTGTAGGCTGGCGACACGCAGACACGACAGGTGAAGGGGTTCCGCCATGGGGCGTGGCCGGGCGAAGGCGAAGCAGACCAAGGTCGCTCGCGAGCTGAAGTACAACACCGGCAACCTGGACCCGACGGCGCTGCAGCGGGAGCTGACCAGCAGCCCGACGTCGCGGTCGGCCCCGGTGTCGACGGTGGTGGACGCCGACGAGCCCGACTACTCCGACCCGTACGCCGACCAGTTCGATGACGACGAGGACGACGGACCCAAGGCCGCGGCGCGTTAACCCGCCGGACCGGCGCCAGCCCGGCTCAGGCGGGGTGGTCGCCTACCATCCGGGCCTCCCCGCTGCCGGGAACCACCTCGCCGACGACCCACGCCGGCACGTGCCGGGCGGTCAGCACGGCCAGGGCGAGGTCGACGTCGCCACGCGCGACCACAGCCAGCATCCCGACGCCCATGTTGAAGGTCCGCTCCAGCTCGGTCCGCGCCACCCCGCCACGCGTCCCGACCAGTCCGAAGATGGCGGGCGGCGTCCAGGTCCGCCGTTCGACCACGGCATCCAGGTGCTCGGGCAGCACGCGGGCCAGGTTGGACCCCAGCCCTCCCCCGGTGACGTGGCTGAACGCGTGCACCTGCGCGTCGACGATCAACGCCAGGCAGTCCAGGCTGTAGATCCGGGTCGGGGTTAGCAGGACCTCGCCCAGCACGGCGCCGTCGAGTTCGTCGGGCTCCGCGTCCAGCGGCATGCGGGAGGAGCCGCCGCCCATCAGCACGTGGCGCACCAGCGAGTAGCCATTGCTGTGCAGGCCGCTGCTGGCCATCGCCAGCACCACGTCGCCCTCGCGGACCCGCTCGGCGCCCAGCAGCGCGTCCGCCTCCACGACGCCGACACCGGTGGCGGCGAGGTCGTAGTGGTCCGGCGCCATCATTCCCGGGTGCTCCGCGGTCTCGCCGCCGACCAGCGCGCAACCGGCGAGCCGGCAGCCCTCCGCGATCCCGCCGACGATCTCAGCGATCTTCTCAGGGACCACCTGGCCGCAGGCGACGTAGTCCTGCAGGAACAGCGGCTCGGCGCCGCACACCACGAGGTCGTCGGCCACCATCGCGACCAGGTCGATGCCGACCGTGTCGTGCCGGCCGAGGGCCATCGCCACGGCGATCTTGGTGCCGACACCGTCGGTGGAGCTGGCGAGCACCGGGTGGCGCCATCGGTCGACGTCGAGCCGGAAGAGCCCGGCGAAGCCTCCGACACCGCCCATCACCTCCGGCCGGCTGGCGCGTGCCACCCTGCCCGCGAGCAGGTCCACCGCGCGCTCGCCGGCGTCGAGGTCGACACCGGCGGCGGCATAGGACAACCCCGAACCGGACGCCGAACCGGACGCCGAGCCGGACCCCGAACCGCTTTTCTGGTGGCCCTCCCGGCTCACGGCCGGACCAGCAGCTCGTCCTCGCCGGCCTGCTGCCCGTCGTGCACAACCGGTGAGTGCTCCTGGATGTCGGTGGACAGGTCGGTCAGCAGGTCGGTCTGGACGCCCTCGAGCAGGTGCTTGCCGAGGACGTTCTCGGCGGGCAGGGCGATGGGGTACTCCCCCGTGAAGCACGCCGAGCACAACCGTGACGCCGGCTGCTCGCTGGCGGCGACCAGGCCGGCGAGGCTGACGTAGGCCAGGCTGTCGGCCCCGATCGCGCGCCGGATCTCCTCCACGCTGAGCCCGCTGGCGATCAGCTCGGCCCGCTGGGCGAAGTCGATGCCGTAGAAGCAGGGCCAGGACACCGGCGGGGAGCTGATCCGCACGTGCACCTCCAGCGCCCCGGCCTCGCGCAGCATTCGCACGAGGGCCCGCTGGGTGTTGCCGCGCACGATCGAGTCGTCCACCACCACCAATCGCTTGCCCCGGATGACCTCGCGCAGCGGGTTGAGCTTGAGCCGGATGCCCAGCTCCCGGATGGTCTGGCTGGGCTGGATGAAGGTGCGCCCAACATAGGCGTTCTTCACCAGGCCCTCGCCGTAGGGGATGCCGCTGGCCTCGGCATAGCCGATCGCCGCCGGCCCCCCGCTCTGCGGCACCGGCATGACCAGGTCCGCCACGGCCGGAGCCTCCCGGGCCAGCCGGCGCCCCACCTCGACCCGGGTCGCGTGCACGCTGCGCCCGGCGATCGTGGTGTCGGGGCGGGCCAGGTAGACGTATTCGAACAGGCAGCCCTTAGGATCCGGTACGCCGAACCGCGCGGAACGCACCCCGTGCTCGTCGATGGTCAGCAGCTCCCCCGGCTCGACCTCCCGGACGAACGACGCCCCGACGATGTCCAGCGCCGCCGTCTCGCTGGCGACCACCCAGCCCCGCTCAAGCCGCCCGAGCACCAGCGGCCGGACACCGTGCCGGTCGCGGGCGGCATAGAGCGTCGTCTCGTCCATGAACGTCAGGGAGAAGGCACCGCGCAGCAGCGGCAGGACCTCCAGGGCGCTCGCGGCCAGCGTGCTGTCCACGGTTGCACCGGCGGCGATGAGGCTGGTGATGAGGTCGCTGTCGGTGGTGGAGCGCATCGCGTCGCGGGTGTCGGTGCCGCTGGCCACCATGCGGGCGAGCTCGCCGGTGTTGGTGAGGTTGCCGTTGTGGCCGAGCGCGAGACCGCTGCCGGCGCCGGTCTGGCGGAAGGAGGGCTGAGCGTTCTGCCACGACGACGACCCGGTCGTGGAGTAGCGGGTGTGACCGATCGCCAGCCCGCCCTGCAGCGAGCGCAGGGTCGGCTCGTCGAAAACCTGGCTGACCAGGCCGAGCTCCTTGTAGACCACCACGTCGGTGCCGTCGCTGACCGCGATCCCGGCGGCCTCCTGGCCGCGGTGCTGCAATGCGTAGAGCCCGAAGTAGGTGAGCTTGCTGACGTCCTCGTCCGGCGCCCACACGCCGAAGACGCCGCACTCCTCGCCCGGGCCCTCCATGTCCTGCCGCAGGTTGGTGTCGCTATCCAGGTCCGTGTCCAGGTCGACCTCGAGGGCGTCCACGGAATCTGAGTGTAGGTCGCGCGCCGGTGCGGCCGGGCTCAGCCGGCCTGGCGCCCGACGGGGTCGAGTGCGGTCGCCGACGGCAGCACGGCCCGGTCGGCGGCCGCCCGGCCCGCGGCCCAGCCCTGCCGATCGCGGATCGGTGTGCTGCGGTAGGTGACCGACGGGAAGAGCTCCCGGCGGGCCCGCTCGACCCGGTCCGACGACGCGGCGAGGACCGGCAGGAGGTCGTCGCCGAGCACATCGCCGGCGACAGCCTCGCTGGTCTCGCGCAGGCGCTCGCCCACGCGCGCGGCATAGGAGAGCAGAAAGGCCTGCCGGAAGCCACGGGTGCGACCACGGACCCCGGCGACGCCCGGGTGGAGGAGCGCGCGGGAGGCCTGGACCAGCAGGCTGGTGACGAGCAGCTCGGTGGCAGCGACGTCGCGCCCCGCCCCGATCACGGTGACGAACCCCAGCGTCTCCAGTGAGACCGCAGAGCACCGGTTGGCGGTGGCGACCGCATCGACCAGGGACGCCTTGGCCCCGACGTAGGGAGCGTCGAGCCAGAGGCGGCGGGCGACCGGCGCGGCGGGCTCGTCGGCCGCTGCCTCCACAGCGAGGCGCCCGATGTTGTGGCGGGCCATCAGCTCCTGCGCCTTGGCCGACAGTGCCTCAGCCTCCTCGACGAACTCCGTCGACTCGGCCTTGGCCAGCAGCGCCCGCACCCGGGCGAGCATGCGCTCGTCGACCTGCTGATCAGCCGTCGGCACCGTGCGGCCGGTTGGCGCCGGGCGGCCGGTGGGAGCCGCGAGGCTGGGGAGCACCGGCAGCTCTAGCAGACAGGCCAGCACCTCGATGGCGGCGGCAACGAGGGCGACCGGGTCGCCGCCGGTCCGGCCCGCCCTGGCGCCGACCGGCACGTCGTCCGGCCGCCACCAGACCTGCGCGCCCAGGTCGGCCAGCTGGCCCCGCCAGCGGTCGTCGAGGGCGGCGGCGGCGCGGCGGGCCGCCTCGGCGGCCATCGCGTCCACGACGAGCGGCAGGTGCCCGGCCGGGAGTCGGCGGCGGCTCACCTCGTGCAGGTCGACCGGCTCCCAGCCGTGCGACCACAGCGCCGCAACGACGGTGCGCAGCTGGCCCCCCACGGCCTTGTGCACCTGGCGCTCGGTCAACCCCCGGGCATCGCGGAGCAGCAGCGCCGCGCAGGCACCGGCGGCGATCGGGTCGCCCTCGGCGCTGGCGCGCGCAGCCGAGACGAGTGTCGCCGCGAGGACGTCGTCGAGCAGTTCCTGTGCCTGGGCGGTGTCCTCCCTCGTCCAGCCCGCCTGCCGCTGAGCCTGTGTCCGCTTCTTGTCCCGGCGCTTGTGCGCCGCCCGGCGCGCCTTGTTCTGCGTCCCCACGACCCGTCTCCCGTCCTCCGCTTTCACCTGGTGGGGACGCTAGGGGAGGGGTCGGACAACGTCGGGCCGGCGCGCCGGGTCAGCGCAGGATCGGCAGGTGCGGCGACAGGTCGGTGCGCTCCCCGCTGGCCCGCACCCGCCCGTCGGCGGCCGCCTCCGGCCACGCGAGCCGGCCCGTGCACAGCAGCACGAAGGCCTCCGGGTCGGCCTCCACCACCCCAGGCGGGGTGCCCCGGGTGTGCCGGGGGCCGGCCAGGACCTGCACCGCGGCGTACGGCGGGACGCGCACCTCCACATTGCGCCCCGGCAGCCGCGCCTCGAGCATCTGGCCAAGCAGCCGCACGGTCAACCGCAGCGCCCCCCGGTCGGGCGGCACCCCGAGGTCGAGGCCGTGCACGACGGCCTCGAGCACCCGCGTCCTGGCGTACTCCGCGAGCCGGATGCCCGGTGCGATCACCCGAGCGTCGGGCGTGGCGGCGAGCACGGCCGTCCCGGCCGCGGTGGCCGCAGCGAAGCGCGCCGCGTCGCCCGGCCCGTCCGGCTCGGCGACGTCCTCGGCGACCCACCAGCTCACCGCGTCGAGCCGTGCCTCACCGGGGCAGGGAGCGCCCGTGAGCGTGACCACCCGCTCGGCGGTGCCGGCGAGGTGCCCGACCAGGGTCGCGGTGTCCCAGCCGGGGAGCGGGGTCGGCGCCGTCGGGTCGAGCCCGGGCAGCGCCGCGGCGATCAGCTGCCACTGGGCCGTGAGCGCGGTCACCACGACGTCGTAGGACGGACCGCGGGGCATCCGCCCAGTCTCGCCCGGTCGGGCGAGGTGCCGGTGGACGCGAGGCCGTCACATCCACAGGAGGAGTGCGTCCCGGCGTCACGGCTCGTCGGCCAGTCACGGTGTCACCATGAGTGCACCACCGCCTCGGCCCCGGGAGGTCCCTTGTCTGCTGCCAGCAGCGTCAGCACCGTCAGCACCGTCAGCGAGGTCAGCACCTCGCTGGACGAGCTGCCGGTCGCGCCAGCGGGGGTCCCCGGGATCACGCGGCCCTGGCAGGTTGAGGACCTGCTCGACCTGCCCGGGCCCTACCGCCACGAGATCGTCGACGGCGGTCTGCTGACCATGCCGGCCCCGAGGCCGCTGCACCAGTGGCTCTGCCAAGAGCTCTTCCTCCAGCTGACGGCGCAGGCGCCGCCGGAGTGGAGACCGACGCTGGAGGAGGGCGTGCCGACCGGCGGCACCGACTACCGCGTCCCCGACCTGACCGTCTCCCGCTCGCGCGGCAGGCCACGCAAGGGCGAGCTGCTGGTCGACCTCGCTGACCTCGCGCTGGTGGTCGAGATCACCCTGACGACGGAGAAGCAGGACCGGGTCCTCAAACCGGTGGAGTACGCCGCGGTGGGCATCCCGTTCTTCTGGCGGCTGGAGGCGGAGCCCGTGTTCGTGCTGGTGACGCACGAGCTGCAGGGCGACCGCTACGCCGAGACGGGGCGCTGGGTCGAGGGCCGGGCGTCACCGGTGGGGCCGTTCCCGGTGGTGGTCGATCTCGACGCCTTGCGAGGCGACGAGGACTGAGGTGGCGGTCAGGGGCCGAACAGGCGCGGGAGGGTCCCCTCCCACGCGGTGCGCAGCTCGGTCAGCAGCACCGTGAAGGCGCCCTGCACCTCCAGCGCGTCCCCAGTCACCACCCCGATGCGGGCCACCGGCAGGTCACGGGCCGAGCACATCTCGGTGAACCGCAGCTCCTCGCCCCGGGGGACCGCGACGACCGCGCGGCCGGGCGATTCGCTCCACAGCCAGCTGAAGGGGTCGGCGCCGGCAGGCAGGATGACGCGCGCTCCCAGCTGACCGGCCGAGCCGCCCCCGAGGCAGGACTCGACCAGCGCCTGCGCCAGACCGCCGTCGGACAGGTCGTGCGCGGTGGTGAGCATGCCGTCCCGGCTGCCGGCGACGAGCACCTCGGCGAGCAGCCGCTCCCGGCCGAGGTCCACCCGCGGCGGCTGGCCGCCAAGGTGGCGGTGCGTCGTCCAGGCCCACTCCGAGCCGCCGAACTCCGGCTCGGTGCTGCCGAGCAGCAGCAGCACATCCCCTTCACCCGTGAACGCCGACCGCGTGCGGCGCGCGACGTCGTCGAGAACGCCGAGCACCCCGACCACCGGGGTGGGGTGGATGGCGGTGCCGGCGGTCGCGTTGTAGAAGCTGACGTTGCCGCCGGTCACGGGGATGCCCAGCTCCCGACAGCCGTCGGCCAGCCCGCGCACCGCCTCGGCGAACTGCCACATGACCTCGGGGTCCTCCGGCGAGCCGAAGTTCAGGCAGTCGGTGACCGCCACGCCGACGGCGCCGACGGCGCCGACGTTGCGGTAGGCCTCCGCGAGGGCGAGTTGTGCCCCGGCGTAGGGGTCCAGTCGGGCGTAGCGACCGTTGCCATCGGTCGCGATCGCCACCCCGAGCCCGCTCTGTTCGTCCAGCCGCACGACGCCGGCGTCCTCGGGCATCGCCAGCACGGTGTTACCGCGGACGTAGCTGTCGTACTGCTCGGTCACCCACGCCTTGGAGCACAGGTTGGGGCTGGCGACCATCGCCAGCAGGGTCGCCAGCAGCTCCTCGCCCGTCGAGGGGCGTGGCAGGAGCAGCGGGTCGTCGGCGAGCAGGGCGTCCTGGTCGGCGGGACGGGCCATCGGCCGGTCGTAGACGGGACCCTCGTCGGCGAGGCTGGCCGGTGGCACGTCCACGACGGTCTCGCCGTGCCAGCTCACCACCAGCCGGCCGTCCCCGCCCTCCGCCGGCCCGGGTGTCACCTCGCCGATGACGGTCGCGAGCACTCCCCAGCGTGCCGCCAGGCCGAGCACACGGTCGACGTCCTCGGGCCGCACGACGGCGAGCATGCGCTCCTGGGACTCGCTGGTCAGCACCTCCAGCGGCTGCATGCTGGCCTCGCGCAGCGGCACCCGGTCCAATGCGATCCGCATGCCGGACCGGCCGGCGGCGGCGGTCTCCGGCAGCCCGCAGGCGAGGCCGGCCCCGCCCAGGTCCTGGATGCCGACCACCAGCTCGCGGTCGAACAGCTCCAGGCACAGCTCGGTGACGATCTTCTCCTGGAAGGGGTCGCCGACCTGCACGCTCGGCCGCCGCGCGGGACCGGAGCCGTCGGGACCATCGGTGAACACAGCGCTCGCCAGCACGCTCACTCCGCCGATCCCGTCCCGGCCGGTGCGCGCGCCGAGCAGGACGACGGCGTTGCCCACGCCGGTGGCCGCGCTGCGCTGCAGCCGGTCCACCGCGACCACGCCCACGCAGAGGGCGTTGACCAGCGGGTTGCCCTGGTAGCTCGGGTCGAAGACGAGTTCGCCGCCGATAGTGGGCAGCCCCAAACAGTTGGCGTAGCCACCGATCCCGGCCACCACGCCCGGCAGCACCCGCCGGGTGTCCGGATGCGCGCGCTCCGACGTGGCGTCGCCCATCCGCAGCGGGTCCATCACGGCGACGGGGCGGGCGCCCATGGCGAGGATGTCGCGGACGATCCCGCCTATCCCGGTGGCTGCGCCCTGGTGCGGCTCGACGTAGCTCGGGTGGTTGTGGCTCTCCACCTTGAAGGTCACCGCAAGCCCGCCCCCGACGGCGACGACCCCGGCGTTCTCGCCCATCCCGACCAGCAGCTCGCCGACGCTGCCGGGCGGCCGGCGCGGCGGTAACTCCCCGAACTGCCGCAGGTGCACCTTGCTCGACTTGTAGGAGCAGTGCTCGGACCACATCACCGAGTACGTCGCCAGCTCGGTCGCGGTCGGTCGGCGCCCGAGGACCTGGCGGATCCTGGCGTACTCCTCGGGCCGCAGGCCGAGTTCGGCGAAGGGCTGGTCGACGCCGGGGTCCGAGGCGGCCAGCCCGACGGTGTCCAGGGCTGGTCGGACCACCTCGGGCCCGGCGGTCACGTGGCCGGCACCGGCGCGGCCAGCCGGGACAGCACCGAGGTGAAGAAGCCGCGCCCGTCGGTCCCCGCCCCGGTCAGCGCCTCGACCGAGTGCTCGGGGTGCGGCATGAGACCTACGACGTTGCCCTCGGCGTTGGCGATGCCGGCGATGTCGCGCAGGCTGCCGTTGGGGTTGCCACGGCCGTCGGGCCCCGGCAGGTAGCGCGCCAGGACGCGTCCCTCGGCTTCCAAGGCGTCCAGGGTCGGGGCGTCGGCCACGTAGCACCCCTCGCCGTTCTTGATCACGATGGTGATCTCCTGACCAGGGCGGTAGTCCCCCGTCCAGGCGGTGTCGGCCGCCTCGACCCGCAGGCGCACCGGACGGTTCACGAAGTGCAGCGCCCGGTTGCGGATCAACGCGCCGGGAAGCAGCCCGGCCTCGCAGAGCACCTGGAAGCCGTTGCAGATGCCGAGTACCGGCATGCCGGCGCGGGCCGCGTCGACGACCTCGGCCATCACCGGGGAGAAGCTGGCGATGGCGCCGCAGCGCAGGTAGTCGCCGTAGGAGAAACCGCCAGGCAGCACGACGGCGTCGACGCCGTGCAGCCGAGGGTCCGCGTGCCACAGGGAGACGGGCTCTGCGCCGGCCAGGCGCACCGCGCGGGCCGCGTCGACGTCATCGAGGCTGCCGGGGAAGGTGACGACCCCGACGCGCACCACACGACCAGCTTAGGGCGCCCCGGCGAAGCGCTCCATGGCCGAGCCGGGGACGAACGAGAGCTCCTTCTCCAGGTGTACGACGGTGCCCGCCTCGGGCCGCACGGTGAAGCTCACCTGGTCGACCAAGGCACGCATGAGCTGGATCCCACGCCCACCCTCCGCGGCCGCCGCCGCGTCGGACAGGCCCACCCGCTCGGCGTCGAAGCCGGCCCCGCGGTCCAGCACCTCGAGAGTCGCGAGCCGGTCCCGGATGACGACGTTCACCTCATAGTCGTCCTCGGCGCCAGAGTGCTTCAGCACATTGCTGCAGGCCTCCGACAGCGCCACCTGGATGTCGGAGACGCAATCCGCTTCGACGCCCAGCACCCCGAGGGAGTCGCCCGTGATGCGGCGCACCAGCGGCACCGACTGGCCGTCGCGGGGGAGGCTGAGGGTGAAGGTGATCTCCACGTCCACCTCTCTCGCCACGGCTCGGGTGCACTCAACCACCGGGTACCCGACCGGTGCCTCGCTACCCGTCGACCCGCAGCACGAAGTCCTCGATCACCGGATTCGCCAGCAGCCGGGCCGCGAGGTCGCGAACCCGCTCCAGAGCCGCCTCGTCGACCTCGCCGTCGAGGTCGAGCTCGATGTGCTTGCCGATCCGGATGCCACGCACCCCCTCCACGCCGAGCCGGGGGAGGGCGCCGAGGACCGCCTGCCCGGCCGGGTCGAGGATCTCGGGCTTGGGCATCACGTCCACGACGACCACGGTCACGACGCCTCCCTCAGGTAGGAGTCGAAAGAGCTGCCGGTGAGCCGCTCGTAGGCGTCGACGTAGCGGGCCCTGGTCTGCTCGACGACCTCGTCCGGCAGCTCCACGGCCTGCCCGCGCAGGCCGTTGTCGGTCAGCCAGTCTCGGACGTACTGCTTGTCATAGGAGGGCTGCGGTCGCCCGGGGCGCCAGCCGGCCGCCGGCCAGAAGCGACTGCTGTCCGGCGTCAGCACCTCGTCGCCGAGGCGCAGCACGCCGGTGGCGTCGTGGCCGAACTCCACCTTGGTGTCGGCGAGCAGCACGCCTCGCTCGGCGGCCAGCGCGGCAGCCCGCGCGTAGAGCCGCAGGGTCAGCCGCTCCAGCTCGGCCGCGAGCCCCGGGCCGACAGCGGCGGCGGCCTGCTCGCGGGTGATCGTCTCGTCGTGCTCGCCGAGGTCGGCCTTGGTGCTGGGGGTGAAGATGGGCGCCGGCAGCCGATCTCCCTCGACGAGGCCGGCGGGCAGCGGGTGCCCGCCGATGGCCGCGTCGGCGCGGTAGTCGGCGAGGCCGCTGCCGGCGAGGTAGCCCCGCACGACGCACTCGACGGCGACCATCGCGAGCCGGCGGCACAGCATGCTGCGCCCCCGCAGCTCGGCGGCGTGCTGGGCGATCTCGGGGGGGTAGTCGGCGACCCGGGAGGTGAGCAGGTGCCCGGGGACGACGTCGGCGAGCTGGTCGAACCACCACAGGCTGAGGCCGGTCAGCACGGCGCCCTTGTCGGGGATAGGGGTCGGCAGGACCACGTCGTACGCGGACATGCGGTCGCTGGCCACGAGCAGCAGCCTGTCCGGGCCGACGGCGAACAGCTCCCTGACCTTGCCGCTGCCCAGGTGGACCAGTCCGGCCGCGGTGAGCCCGGCGTAGTCCCCCTCCGCCAGCGTCACGCCGGTCATCCTGCCAGCCCGCCACGTCAGGCCAGCTGCCGAGGTCAGCTGAGCCGGGCCAGCCGGTCGAAGACGGGACCGAGCCGCGCCACGAACCGCTCGGGACGGGTCGCCTCGTCCAGGCGTGCCTCGTCGAGGGTGACCCCGCGGTCGGCCGCCTCCGCGCGGAGCGTCTCGCGGAACGGCGTGCCGGCCTCCCAGGTGCGCATGGCTGCGGCCTGCGTCAGCGCGTAGGCGTCCTCGCGCGAGAGCCCGCCATCGACCAGCTCCAGCAGCACCACCGACGTGTACGGCAGGCCGCCGGTCGCGTCCAGGTTGGCGCGCATCCGGTCGGCGTCGACCACCAGCCCCCGAGCGAGCCGCTCGGTCAGCGCGAGGAGATAGTCGGTGGTGATCGCGGCGTCGGGTAGCGCGACCCGCTCGGTCGAGGAGTGGCTGATGTCGCGCTCGTGCCAGAGCGGGATCCCCTCGAGCACCGGCACGACCTGGGCGCGCACCACCCGCGCGAGCCCGGCGATCCGCTCGCTGGCGATGGGGTTCTTCTTGTGCGGCATCGCGCTGGAGCCCTTCTGTCCCGCCCGGAAGGGCTCCTGCAGCTCGCGCACCTCGGTGCGCTGGCCATGCCGCACCTCCAGCGCGAAGGCCTCCAGCACCGTGGCGATCTCGGCGAGCACCGACACCCAGTGCGCGATGCCGTCCCGCAGCACCACCTGGGTCGCGACCGGTGCAGGGGTCAGCCCCAGGGCCGCGGCCACCTCGATCTCGACACCGGCGTCGATGTTGGAGTAGGTGCCGACGGCGCCGCTGATCTTCGCCACCGCGATGCCGACGCGGGCCGCGCGGAGCCGGTCACGGCAGCGCGCGAGCCCGAAGGCAATGTCGGCGACCCGGTGGCCGAAGACGTCGGGCTCGGCGTGGATGCCGTGCGTGCGCCCGATCTTCAGCGTGGCCCGGTGCTCCAGGCCGAGGTCGCGCAGCACGGCGACCAGGGAGTCGCAGCCCGCCAGCAGCAGGTCGGTGGCCTCGACGAGCTGCAATGCGAGCGCGGTGTCGAGCAGGTCGGAGCTGGTCATGCCGAAGTGGACGTACGCCGCCGCCTCGCGGGGCTCGGTCAGGTCTGCCCAGGCGGAGAGGAACGCGATGACGTCGTGCTGGGTGACGGCCTCGATCTCCGCGACGGCTTCCGGGGATGGCGCGGGGGCCCGGAGCACCGGCTCCACCGCCCTCGCGGGCACCCGGCCGGCGCGGGCGTGCGCCGCCAGGACCAGGCGCTCGACGTCGCACCACAGCTCGTATTTGTGGGCCTCGGACCAGACCCGTCCCATGGCTTCCCGGGTGTAACGACCGATCACGGCAGCAAACCTAGGCGCCAGGATGCCAGCACCAGCTCCACGGCGAGCGGAAGCGGGCGCCCCTTGGGCACACTGCGGATCTGACGCAACCTGGTGCGCCAGATCCGCAGGGCGCGCGACCGCACTGCGCCCCCGCTGGGGCCCGGCCCGCAGCGACACCGTGCAGGCGCTGACCGGCGTCAGGTGCGCCTGTCCACAGCTGCCTCGGGGAAGGTGGTCCGCGTCCGGGCGCCTCGCCAGGATGGCCCGCGTGACCCTCTCCACAACGCCCGCGGCGCAGTTGGCCGCGCTGTCCCGCCAACTGCGCATCTGCTCCGCACTCAGCCAACGCGCCCTGGCCTCGGCCGCCGGGGTGAGCCTGCGCACCCTGCAGACCTGGGAGGGCGGGCGGTCCCCGACACCTCCGCTGCAGCGGGCCGCCGGGGCGGCCGGGATGTGGCTGTGGGCGCTCCCGGCACCACCCGAGGACCCTGCCGCCGACGCCGCGCTCGAGCAGCGGCTGCGCACGACCCACCCTGTCGACCACGTGCAGGAGGTCGTACTGCGGGACGGCCGGAGTGTCGCCGGGGTTTCACCGACGGAATGGATCCGCTTCCTCGATGCCTGCCCGGGCGGCTGCCTGCTGGTGGGACCGGCAGCCGAGGCCTGCTGGCTCCCCACGCTGGCCGGCCGCCCCCTCGTGCTCGAGGCGCACCTGGTGGTGCCGTCGTGGTGGGAGCCTCCCAGCGGGTTCGGGGTCGTCCTCCGCCTCACCCGCACCGCCGGCCGCCTGCCCTCGGCCGGGGAACTGGCGGCAGCGGGGCTGCCACCGCACGTGCATAGGGCCTCAGTCCTCCTGGCCGCACAGCCGGGCGGGTCCATCCGGGTGCTGCACCCGGCCGATCTGCTGCTGACGGTCGGCTGGCACCCGGAGTTCGTGCGGGCGGCGGTGGCGGTGAACGAGACGGCAGAGCGCGACGGGCAGGGCCGCCACGAGCCCGCGCGAGGGCCCTACGCGTCGAACGTCTCACGGGCCGCGCAAGCGCAGTGGCCCTCCCGAGCGGGTCGGTTGGCACGCCCGTCCGGCGAGCTGTCCCGGCGCCGCACCCGGATCAACCGCCAGTCACTGCCCGCTCGCCCACAACGGCCGTGAGCAGCGCCAGCCGCTCCTCCAGCTGCACCTCGTCGACCGCCGTAACCGTGACATGACCGAGCTTGCGGCCGGGCCGCGGCTGCTTGCCATAGAGCTGCAGGTGTGCCCCGGGCACGGCGAGCAGGTCGGCGGTCGCCGGCAGGGTGCCGAGCAGGTTCAGCATCGCCGCCGGCCCCCGCAGCGCCGGCGAGCCCAGCGGCAGGCCGGCGATGGCGCGCAGGTGCTGCTCGAACTGCCCGGTCTCCGCCCCCTCAGGGGTCCAGTGCCCGCTGTTGTGCACCCGCGGGGCGATCTCGTTCGCCAGCAACCGTTCGCCCACCACGAAAAGCTCCAGGGCCAGCACGCCGACGTGGTTCAGGCGCTGCAGCAGCACGGTGAGGTACGACGCCGCCAACGCCTCGAGCGCCGGGTTGACCGCGGCGGGCACCCGGGACAGGTGCAGCACGCCACCGACGTGGCTGTTGCGCACCAGCGGCCACACGGCGAGCTTGCCCTCGACGCCGCGCGCCCCCAGCACGCTCACCTCGGCCGCGTAGGCGACGAGCTCCTCCACCACGACCCCGGGCTCGTGCCCGAGCAGCGCGACGGCCGCGTCGTACCCGTCGTCGTCGAGCCCACCGGGCAGCACGACCTGGCCGCGGCCGTCGTAGCCCCCCCGCCTGGTCTTGACCACGCACGGCCCGATGCCACCGACGGCGGCCAGCAGGGCGGCCGGGGTCGCCGCGGGCACCGTGCGGGGCGCGGGGATGCCGAGCGCGGCGAACAGCCGCTTCTCCTCCCAGCGGTCGCTCGCCACCTGCAGCGACTCGACGGACGGTCGCACCGGCTGGGGCAGCGCGGCGAGCGGGCCGGTCGGCAGCCCCTCGATCTCGTAGGTCAGGACATCCACCCCGGCCGCGAAGGCGCGCACGACGTCGGCGTCGGCCGGGTCGCCCACCGTGATCGGCGCGACGGCCGCCGCGGGGGCGTCGGCCGTGCGCTCCAGGCAGCGGACCTCCAGGCCGAGCGGCGGCCCGGCCAGGGCGAGCATCCGGCCGAGCTGGCCGCCGCCGAGGACGCCGATCCTCACGGGCAGTCGGCCTGCGGGTCGGGGTCGGCGAGGACGGCGTCGCGCTGCTCTGCCTGGTGGGCTGCGACCCGGGACCGCACGGCAGCGTCGGTGGCCCCGAGGATGCGGGCGGCGAGCAGGCCGGCGTTGGTCGCGCCTGCGTCGCCGATCGCGACCGTCGCGACCGGCACCCCGGCCGGCATCTGCACGATGGACAGCAGGCTGTCCAGACCTGACAGGGCCCGGGACTTCACCGGAACGCCGATGACGGGCAACGGGGTGAGCGCCGCGATCATGCCTGGCAGGTGCGCGGCACCGCCGGCCCCCGCAATGACCACCTGGAGGCCGCGGTCGCCGGCGGTCCGCGCGTAGTCGAACAGCAGCTCCGGGGTGCGGTGCGCGCTGACGACCCGCGCCTCCCAGGTGATACCCATCGCGGTGAGCGCGTCGGTGGCGTGCCGCAACGTGGGCCAGTCCGAGCGCGAGCCCATCACGACACCGACCAGCGGCCGACCGTCAGACATGCGCGGGCCAGCGGGCCGGATCGGCGATGTCGCTGCGCGCGTGGCCGCCGGCGAGGCCGATGCACGCCAGCCCGTCGTACGCAGCACCCCTGGCCTGGGCGATGTCGGCTGCGGTCGCCGTGACGGCGAGCACGCGCCCGCCTGCGCTGACCACCCGACCGTCGGCGCCGCGCCCGGTGCCGGCGTGGTGCACCACGACGCCGCCCCTGGCAGCGGCGGCGAGCCCCGTCACCTCGTCGCCGAGCCGGGGCTGCCCGGGGTAGCCGGGTGCCGCCAGCACCACGGTGACCGCAGCACCCGGCCGCCAGGCCGGCTCGACCTCGCCCCGGAGCACCCCGAGAAGGGGGGCGTCGAGCAGGGCGAGCACGGCCTGGGCCTCCGGGTCGCCGAAGCGCGCGTTGAACTCGATCACCTGTGGTCCATGGGCGGTCAGCGCCAGCCCGGCGTAGAGCAGGCCGGCGAACGGCGTGCCGCGCTCCGCCATCGCCAGCACGGTCGGCTCGAGCACCGTGCGGCGGACGTCGTCGACGAGAGCCTCTGGCAGCCAGGGGAGTGGGGCGTAGGCGCCCATGCCGCCGGTGTTGGGACCGGCGTCACCGTCACCGACCCGCTTATGGTCCTGGGCAGGCGGCAGCGGGTGCACGCCGCCCGCCTCGTCGACCACGGCGAGCAGGCTCACCTCCGGCCCGGCGAGGTGGTCCTCCAGCACGACGAGCCCACCACAGGCCAGCACGTGCGCCTCGGCCTCGGACCGGTCGGCGGTGACGACGACGCCCTTGCCGGCGGCCAGGCCATCGGCCTTCACGACGTACGGCGGGGTGAAGCGCGCCAGGGCCGCCACGGCCCGGCCCGCGTCGGTGTGCGCCTCGCTTCCCGCGGTCGGGACGCCGGCAGCGACCATCACCTGCTTGGCGAAGGCCTTGGAGCCCTCCAGCCGCGCGGCCGCTGCCGACGGACCGAAGACCGGGATCTGCCTGACCCGCAGCAGGTCCGCGGCACCCGTCACCAGCGGCACCTCAGGGCCGATGACGACGTGGTCGGCACCGACGTCCTCGGCCAGCCCCGCGACAGCGGCGGGGTCGGCGACGTCGAGGGACCGCTGCTCGGCGACGTCGGTGGTGCCGGCGTTGCCCGGCGCGCAGACGATGCTGCCGACCTCCGGGTCGCGGGCCAGCGCGAGGCAGAGCGCATGCTCGCGCCCGCCCCCACCGACCACCAGCACCCGGGTCACCCGAGCACCGTGACCCGTGCGGAGTAGGCGCTCCAGCGGCGATCGGCGGTGAGCACGTCGGCGTCATCGACCTCGGCGGTCGCGAGCACCAGGGCGTCGGGGAGCCGCAGGGCCGGGTGCAGCGCGCGCAGGCGGGCAGTGGCCACCGCGACCTCCCGGTCGACCGGGCGCGGGGCGCCGGCGAACACGTGGACCTGCCGCTCCGCCTCGCTCGCTCGACCCTGCCGGAAGGCACCGACCAGCACCTCCGACCACACGCTGACCGGGACACGGAGATCGTCTCCCGCGAGCCGCCGGGCCGTGATCGCGGCGCGGGCCGAAGGGTAGTGACTGTCCGTCGCGTCGAGCGCACCGATGACGACGCTTGCATCGAGGACTACCGCTGCCACTCGTCCTCAGCGCCTCGAGGTCGGTGGCAGCCGAGAGGCCGGGCATGCTGCCGAAGACGTCGTCCCACGGGTCGTGCTCGCGCACAAGCACGACCCGCCCGTCACCGTCGACCTCGACCCGCAGCTCATCGCCAGGCCCGATGTGCGCAGCGGTGAGTGCCTCGACGGGCAGCGTCACCTGGTTCTTGGTCGACACGCGGGTATAGCCGCGGCGGCGCCTGGGCTTGACTGCCCTGGACACGGGTCAAGGCTAGCAGCGAGCACGCGCTACAAGGCGCCCACCAGGTAGGCCTCGACCCGCAGCCGCGTCCCCGGCACCGGCAGCGGATCGAGCTCCACCGCCGAGCAGCAGACGTCGACCACACCCATCGGCGTGCGCAGTTCCACGTGGACCCACGCCTGCGCGGTAGCGACCGTGCGGCGGGGAGCGACGCGCTGGACGACGCCGACCGCGAGCGCCACCGGCTCCGGCTCGGCCCCTGGGGCAGCACCGACGGCGAGCAGGCCGACCGCTGCGAGGGTGTCCGGCTCGTCGGCCGCCGGCGGCCCGACCGACTCGGCGAGCAGCGTCAGCGCGATGTCGCCGGCGGCCTCGCCCTGCACACCGAGCGCGAGCGGGTCGGCCAGGTCGAGCGCCAGGCCGGTCCCGGAGGTCGTCAGCTCCCCGAGCGCGAGGGCCGAGGGGGCGACCGGCGCCCGGGTCAGCAGGAAGGGCTGCCTCCTGGCGCCGGCGAAGCTCGGCTGCAGCACCGGCACGGACCCGTCGGGGTGCACCCCGAACACCACTCGGGCACCGGACGGGTCGGTGAAGGTGACGCCCGTCCAGCCGTCCTCGAGGCCCCGCGCCGTGCCGCTGCGCAGCAGGGCCTCCATCAGCCGGTCGAACGCCGGCCCGTCGTCGTCCGGCTCCAGGCCGAGGCAGGCCAGGTGGGAGGCCACCCGCACATCTCCCGGACTCAGAGCAGGTCGCGCAGGACGATCGTCTGCTCGCGGCCGGGCCCCACGCCGATGGCGGAGATCGGGGCGCCCGACATCTGCTGCAGGGCCTCGATGTACGCCCTGGCTGTCGGCGGCAGGTCGCCGAGCGTGCGGGCCCCGCTGATGTCGTCGTCCCAGCCGGGGAACTCCTCGTAGACCGGCACAGCCTGGTGGAAGTCGGTCTGGGTCATGGGCATCTCCTCCACCACCTCCCCGGAGCGCAACTGGTAGGCGACGCAGACGGGGACCGAGGGGAAGCCGGTCAGGACGTCCAGCTTGGTGAGGAAGAAGTCGGTGATCCCGTTGACGCGGGAGGCATAGCGGGCGATCACGGCGTCGTACCACCCGCAGCGGCGTGGCCGGCCGGTGTTCACCCCGACCTCGCCGCCGACCGTGCGCAGCCGCTCGCCGACCTCGTCGTCGAGCTCGGTGGGGAACGGGCCGGAGCCGACCCGGGTGGTGTAGGCCTTCACGATCCCGATCACCCCGGTGATCCGGGTGGGCCCGATGCCCGAGCCGGCGCAGGCGCCGCCGGAGACCGGGTTGCTGGAGGTGACGAAGGGATAGGAGCCGTGGTCGACGTCGAGCAGGGTGCCCTGGCCGCCCTCCAGCAGCACGACCTCACCCCGGTCGAGCGCCCGGTTCAGCACCAGCGAGGTGTCGGCGACGTGACCCTCCAGCCGCTCGGCGTAGCCGAGGTACTCCTCGACGATCGGCTCCGCTTCCAGCGCCTTGCGGTTATAGACCTTGGTCAGCACCTGGTTGCGCTCGCGCAGGGCCAGGTCGAGCTTCGCGCGGAAGATCCCCGGGTCGAACAGGTCCTGCACCCGGATGCCGACCCGGCCGACCTTGTCGCCGTAGGTCGGACCGATGCCGCGCCCGGTCGTGCCGATCTTGGCCTTGCCGAGGTAGCGCTCGGTGACCCGGTCCAGCGCGCGGTGGTGCGGCATGACCAGGTGGGCGTTGGCGGACAGCAGCAGCCGCTCGCAGCTCACGCCGCGGGCCTGCAGGCCGTCGATCTCCTCCAGCAGGCTGCCGGGGTCGACCACCACGCCGTTGCCGATCACCGGCGTGACGTCGGGGGAGAGCACGCCGCTGGGCAGCAGCTTCAGGGCGTACTGCACCCCCTCGGGGGTGACCACGGTGTGACCGGCGTTGTTGCCGCCCTGGTAGCGAACGACGTAGTCGACCTTGGTCGGCGCGGGCTCGCCGGCCGGGGCCTTCACCCCGACGCCGAGCAGGTCGGTTGCCTTGCCCTTGCCCTCGTCGCCCCACTGGGCACCGATCAGCACGAGGGCGGGCACGGCGAGGAGGGTACGGCGAGTGCCGGGTCGGCTATCTAGGCTGGTCGGCATGGTCCGCATCCCCACCCCGACCGACGTGCTGAAGCTGGGGCGCGCGCAGGCGGACGCGGTCCTCGCGCTGCCGGGACTGCTGGTCTCCCTCACCCAGCAGGTGCGGTTGCTCACCGAGTCGCTGTCGGCTGTGCAGCGGATGGCGATCCGGGCCGAGGCGCTGCTCGACGAGCTCGAGCCGGGGATCCACCGGGTGGCGGCGGTGCTCGACGACCCCGTCGTGGACGAGATCCCGGCCACACTGCGCGAGATCCAGGGCAACGTGCTGCCCGTCGTGCGCCAGCTGCGCGACACCCAGGCCAGGATCGCGACGATCGCCGACGCGACCGCGCGGCTGTCCTCGATCCCCGGTGCCGCCCTGTTCGGCGCCCGGCGCCGCCCGCTCGACCCCCCGCTGGAGGGCGGCCGGTCGTGACACGACCCGGGCGGCTTGTCGGCCGCGGAACCGGGGCCGCCCGCCGCGTGCTGGCACGGGGAGTCCTCGGGGCGACCGTCGTCGCGGCGTCCGCCGTCGTAGCGGCCTGCGCCTCCGGTGCTGGTGGTGGTGGCTCCCGTGCGGCGGAGCCACCGCCGGCTCGGTCCCGGCCCGCAGCCCCGCCGAGCGCGCAGCGATCGCCGGCTCCGTCGTCTGGCCTGGTCATCGTGCCCGGGGTCGGAACCCACGCAACCGCCCTGCACGTAGGGCAGCAGCTGATGATCTCTGGTGCGGCCGGCGACGAGGTGCACGTGCGGAATGCCGCCGTCCTCGCTAGCGGGCCCACGGGCCTGCGGGCAGCCGCGGCTGGCACCACCACCGTTGACGTGCAGCGGCGGCCCCGCTGCGACCCGGGCCGGCTCTGCAGTCAGCTCATCCAGCAGGTCGGCACCGTGACGGTCACCGTCACGCCCTGATCCGCCGCCCGCGCGTCCCGTCGTCGCGGCAGGCGCTACCGGGCCAGTGCCGGCGCCACCGCGTCAGGTCAGCACGTCGACGGCCGCGGGATCGCCGTCGGCCAGCAGGTCCAGGCAGCGGCGCTCCTCGGCCTCCTCGCCGATCCGACCAGCCGCCCGCGCAAGCGCGGCGACAGCGCGCAGGTAGCCGCGGTTGCCCTCGTGCGACAACGGCACGGGACCGTGCCCCTTCCACCCGGCGCGGCGGAGTGCGTCCAGGCCGCGGTGGTAGCCCACCCGGGCGTAGGCATAGCCGGCCACCGCGCTGGCCGTCGAGGCGTCGGTGGACAGGGCGCGCTCGGCGAGATCGGCCCAGCCGGCGGAGTACGCCGGGAAGGCGGCGACCACCTCGACCGGGTCGGCGCCACCAGCGCGCAGGGCGGCCGCCTCCGCGGGGACGGGCAGCAGGGTGGGGGGAGGACCTCCAAGCAGGTCCCGGTGGTCGTGCGTCATGCCGTCACCGCGACGGCAGCGCCAGCGGTGCCGTCGCTGCGCAGGTCACGGCAGGCCGCCGCGACGCGGGCGCTCATGCCGGCCTCCGCCGCCTTGCCCCAGGTGCGGGGGTCGTAGGACTTCTTCACGCCGACCTCACCGTCGACCTTGAGCACCTCCGCGTACTTGCTGAGCATGTGGTCGGCCACCGGCCTGGTGAACGCGTACTGCGTGTCGGTGTCGACGTTCATCTTCACGACGCCGAAGTCCAGGGCCGCCCGGATGTCGTCCAGCGAGGATCCGCTGCCGCCGTGAAAGACGAGGTCGAAGGGCCGCTCCCGGCCGACCTTCGCGCCGACCGCGTCCTGGATCTGGCCGAGGATCTCCGGGCGGAGCTTGACGTGCCCCGGCTTGTAGGAGCCGTGCACGTTGCCGAAGGTCGCGGCCAGCAGATAGCGGCCCTTCTCCCCCAACCCCAGCAGGTCCGCGGTGTGCTGCGCGTCGGCCGGGGTGGTGTAGAGCTTGTCGTTCACCTCGTTGCTCACGCCGTCCTCCTCCCCGCCGACCACGCCGATCTCCAGCTCCAGGATGATCTTCGCCTCGGCGCAGCCGGCGAGCAGCTCGACGGCGATCCGCAGGTTCTCCTCCAGGTCGATCGCCGAGCCGTCCCACATGTGTGACTGGAACAGCGGGTCCTGGCCGGCCGCGACCCGCTGCTGACTGATCGCTAGCAGCGGCCGCAGGTAGGTGTCGAGCTTGTCCTTGGGGCAGTGGTCGGTGTGCAAGGCGATGGTCACCGGGGCCTTCGCGGCAACGGTGTGGGCGTACGCCGCCAGCGCGCTCGCCCCCAGCACCATGTCCTGCGCCGTCGGGCCGGACGCGTACTCCGCACCTCCCGTGCTGATCTGGCAGATCCCGTCGCTGCCCGCGGCGACGAAGCCGGCGATCGCGGCGTTCAGTGTCTGGCTGCTCGTGACGTTGATCGCGGGATAGGCGAAGCGTCCAGCCTTGGCCCGGTCGAGCATCGCGGCGTAGGTCTCCGGGGTGGCGATCGGCATGTCGACCACGCTAACCGGGGTTGACTGGGCACCGTGGCCCTGCTGGATCCCTCCACCCTGGCGGGCCCCACGCTGGTCGTTGCCGTCTGCGGGCTGGTCTACGTCGAGTCCGGTCTGCTCGTGGGCTTCTTCCTCCCCGGGGACACCGTGCTGTTCGCCGCCGGGCTTGCCTGCGCCGCGCCGGCGACGGGGGTCTCCGCCGTGCTGCTCGCCGGTCTGGTCGCCGTCGCCGCAGTCGCCGGGGACGCCACGGGCTACCTGCTGGGTCGGCGCCTCGGCCGGCCGGCACTGCAGCGGCGGGCCGGGCGGCGGGTCGGTCCGGAGACGCTGGCCCGGGCGGAGGACCTCTACGCGCGCTTCGGGCCGCTGGCGGTGGTGAGCGCCCGCTGGATCCCGTGGGTGCGCACCTTCACCCCCTTGCTGGCCGGCGCCGCGCGGATGCCCTACGCGCGCTTTGCGGCCGCCAACGTCGTCGGCGCGCTCAGCTGGGGAGCCGGGCTGGTGCTGCTCGGGAGGTACTCCGCACATGCGCCGGGGGTGAAGCGGGCCGCGATCAGTGTGGCGGTCGCGGTGGTCGTGCTGTCCGTCGTCGTCCCCCTGGTGCTGGCCGGCCGCAGGCGCCTGCGCACCCGCCGCGCGCCGGAACCTGCTATCGAACCCACAAACTTGGTAAAGTAGGCCACCGATAGCAGATTCAGGGGGTGCCGTGCGGAGCTTCGATACCGGCGCCTCGCTGATCGACCGGGTTCCGGCCGACATTGTGCGCCGACTTGCTGACGTCGATCAGGGCCGGGGCCTGGAGCGCCTCCACGTGGCCCAGCTACCGGGGCTGCTGGACCGGCTCGCCGCCCGCGCGCGCGTCCAGTCGATCACCGCCTCATCGGCACTCGAGGGCGTGGTCGTCCCCGACGAGGGCCGCGCCGGCCGGATCATCGGCGGATCGGCGACGACGCTGCGGACCCGGTCGGAGCAGGAGCTGGCGGGCTACCGCGACGCCCTCGACTATGTCTGGCAGCAGGACTTCCATCCGGTGTCCACCGGGCTCGTGCTGCACCTGCACCGCCTGCTCCTGGCGCATACGGTCACGCCCGGGGGGGCGTTGAAGAGCGAGGACAACCTGGTCGTGGACCGCCTGCCCGACGGCGGCCACAGCGTGCGGTTCCGCCCCGTGTCCGCCCGCGAGACGCCGACGTACATGCCGGAGCTGTTCGCCCGGCTGCAGGTCGAGCGGGACGCGGACCACCACCACCCGCTGCTCCTGGTCGGCTTGGCGGTCCTCGACCTCCTGGTGATCCATCCCTTCGCCGACGGCAACGGCCGGGTCGCGCGGGTCCTGACCAACGCGTTGCTCTGCGACGTGGGCTACGGCGTCGCCCGTTACGTCAGCCTGGAGCAGCTGGTGGCCGGGTCCGCGGACGCCTACTACCGCACGCTGCTGGCTTCGACGCTGGGCTGGCACGAGGGGGAGCACGACCCGTGGCCGTGGCTCGGCTACCTGGTGGAACAGGCCGCCAGGGCGTATGCCTCCTACGAGGACTCGTCCCGCGCTGCGACGAGCGGTGGCAGCAAGCGGGACCGGGTCAAGCGCTACGTGCTGGACCAGGCGCCCCGCGTGTTCTCGATCTCCGACATACGTACGGCGGTCCTCGGCGTCGGCGACGGGACCATCCGCAACGCGCTGGACGACCTGCGCGCCGAGGGCGCCGTCGAGGTCGACGGCCCCGGTCGTGCAGCCAGGTGGACGCGGCTGGAGGGCTGACTCCCGCCGGTAGCCTCGGGCCGTGATGCTCGCCGCCAGCCCGATCTCCGCCAGCTTCTACATCGGCGGTGGCCTCCTCGTCCTCGCTCTGGTCATCTTCGCCGAGACCGGCCTGCTCATCGGCTTCTTTTTGCCCGGCGACACCCTGCTGCTGCTGGCCGGGCTGCACACCAAGAGCGGTCAGGACCCGCACTTCAGCTATCCCAGTGCGGTGGTCGTGCTCGTGATCGCGGCGATCCTGGGGGCTCAGACCGGCTTCGCGATCGGCCGCGCCGCCGGGCCGCGATTGTTCGACAAGCCGGGACGGCAGAAGCGCGTCGCCGAGGCGCAGAATCTGCTGCACCGCTTCGGCGAGAGCCGCGCCGTGGTCGCCGCGCGATTCGTCCCCGCGGTGCGCACGTTCATGAATCCCGCCGTCGGCATCACCGGCATGTCGGCGCGCAGCTTCGTCGTCAGCAACGTCATCGGCGCCGTGCTGTGGGTGCCGCTGGTCGTGTTCCTGGGCCGCCTGATCCCCGACCGCTATGCCAAGCTCGTCGACGTCGTGATCGTCGTGATCATCGTCGCCTCCGTCACCATCGCGCTCGTCGGCGCGGTCCGCGAGCGACAGAAGTCCCGCGCCGCCCGCAGCTGACACGCGTGGACGTCCGTTCGTGGTCGGCGGGCGCCCACCGATCCACCCCAACACCGCACGCTGTTCGACGTCACCGGGAGACCGGGTCAGGCCGCCCGCAGGACCCACGTGCTCAGGGGGTGCTCCACGAGCAGGTCGGGCCCCGGCAAGGCGAGCTCGCGGAGCCGGTCGAGCACGAGCGGGCGCAGGGCGTCGGTCAGCCGGGCCTGCACGGTGAAGTCGAGCACCGCCCGGCCCACCTCGTCCTCCGGGTCGAGGCAGCGCCCCAGGTTCAGCCGGCCTGACAGCGTCCCCGGCTCGGCGCGCAACCCGGAGGCCGCGACTGCGAGCACCGTGGTCTCGGCCCACCATTGCGGCGGAGCCCCGGGCACCACCGGTGCCAGCAGCCCGGTGAGCTCGTTGAGACCGGTCCGCGGCGCGTGCAGCACCAGCAGCTCGCCCCCCGGCGCCAGCTGGCGGGCCGCCCGGGCGAGCGCCGCCCCGACGTCGGGGACGTAGTAGAGCGAATGCACGAACATGACCACGTCGTAGGCCGCCGGCTCCTCGACCGCCCCGTCGAAGGTGGCGGTCACCGCGGCCGCGGCGAGACCAGGCCGCCCCAGCCCGGCCATCCGGGCCGCCCACGCCGTGGTGCTGCCCGGGAAGGGATCGATCCCGGCGTAGCGGACCCGGCGCTCCGGGTCCCGGGTCAGCAGGTCGGCCAGTGGCGCGTCGACCGCGCCGTCGCCGCACCCGACCGACAGCACCGACACCGGCTGGGCGGTGGCGGCCAACGAGCCCAGCCGGCGGCGTAGCCAGCTGGTCAGCAGGGCGCGCTGGTCCGAGCAGGCCTCGAAGGCAGCGTGGGCCTCGGCATAGGTCACCGGGTCCAGGGCCGGCATCGGGCCGGCTGCCCGCAGCGCCCGGTGGAGGGCTGCCAGCGCGGGCGAGACCGTGCCCAGCGCCCGCATAGTGTCCGACCGTAAGGCCGCCGTCACCTCCGCGCCCCCTGGAAGGCTTGCATGCCAGCCCCACCCCGCGACCCACCCCGCGACCCGCACCGCGACCCACCCGAAGACACAGCCCAGCGCAGCCTGGCGCACTGGAGCGAGGCCGGCCGCACCGAGATGGAGGCGTTCTACGCCCTGGCGACCGAGGACTACCGCCAGCTCGCGGTGGCCGCCGACTGGGCCGCGCTGCTCGGGGGGCATGCCCGCGAGGGGTGGCGACTGCTCGACGTCGCCTGCGGGTCCGGCAAGTGGCCGGCCGCGCTGCTGCGCGCCGGCGCCCTGCAGGAGCTGCCCCCGGTCGACTACGACCTGCTCGACCCCTCCGCCTTCTCGGTGGCCGAGGCCAAGGCGCAGCTCGCGCCGCCATTCGTCCCTGGCCGGGAGCTGGTGGTGACGCTGCAGGACCTCCCCCGCGAGCTGCCGGCGTACGACGTGGTCTGGGCGACGCACGCGCTCTACGCCCTGCCCCCGGCCGAGCTGCCGGCCGCCGCGGAACGGTTCGTGGAGGCGCTCGCCCCGGGCGGCCTGGGGTTCGTGGCGCAGGCGGTCAGCACGTCGCACTACCTGGTCTTCTACGACGCGTGGCGCGCGGGAGTGGCGGACGCTGCGACGTGGCAGCCGTACACCAGCGGCGAGCAGGTCCGCGACGCCCTGCGCGTGGCCGGCGCTCAGGTCCGGGAGGAGCGGGTGCGCTACACGACGGGTACGCCGGACCGCGCGGTCGCGCAGGGGTTCCTGCAGCGCTGCGCCTTTGACGACAGCCGCACGTTGGAGCAGATGGAGGCGGCGCCCGTGCTGGGCGACTACCTCGCCGGCTGCCGCGGACCCGACGGCGCCTACACCTTCGCCCACGAGGTGGCCCTGCTGTGGCTGTGAACCCGCTGCTCCCACCAGCCAACCGCGGTGCCGGCATCGGCACCGAGTGGGCCGGCGACGACCAGCAGTGGTGGGACTGGTACGTCACCCTCGCCGCCCAGGAGGGTGGTGCGACCGGCGCGGACGGCGAGGCGACGGAGCTGGTCCCCGGGCCGCCCCGACCCGACGTCGAGCCGGCCACGGACGAGGAGGTCACCGGCGCGCTCGCCGCGCCGTACCCCCTGTCCGACGAGGTGGTCGAGGCCTTTGCCCGCGACACCTTCGTCAAGCTCCCCGGCGTGCTGCCGCCGGCGGTGGTGCTGCGGCTGGCGGACCGGCTGGAGGAGCTGCTGCGGGCCGCGCACGGTGACGCGACCGCCGGTCGTTTCCTTGCCCTGGAGCAGATGTGGGTCGACGACCCGCTGATGCGCGCCGTGGCGCTCTCTCCACGGCTCGGCGACCTGGCCGCCCGGCTGCTGGCGGTCGACGCGGTCCGGCTCTACCACGACAACGCGCTGTCCAAGGAGCCCGGCTGCGGGCGGACCCCCTGGCACCACGACGCGGAGCATTTCCCCTTCACGCCCCCCCACCGCGGTGACCGCGTGGATGCCGGTGTCGGCGATCCCCGCGCCGATGGGGCCGCTGTCGTTCGCGGTGGATGCCGGCGTGCGGCCGATGCTGGCCGACCTGCCCTTCGACAAGGTCGGCACCAGTTACGACCGGGCGGTGACCGAGCGGCTGCGCCGGGAGCGGGTGCGGGTGGTCGATTCGCCGTACGCCGTCGGCGAGATCAGCTTCCACAGCGCCGCCTGCTTCCACACGGCGGGGCCCAATCGCACGGTGCTGCCGCGACGGGCGCTGGCCACGACGTACGTCGCCGACGGGGTGCGGGTGGTCGACTCGCCCACGATGGTCAGCGGTGCCTGGCGCGACTTCCTGCCGGGGGTGCAGCCGGGCGGCCTGGTCGACTCGCCGCTGAACCCGCTGCTGCGCCGGGTGCTCAGCTGAGGCCGAGGTCGGCGAGGGAGTACGCCGCGAGGTAGGGCAGCCCCGCCGCCTCGACCCGCTCGCGCGCGCCGGTCGCCCGGTCGGCGATGACGGCTACCCCCACCACCTCGGCGCCCGCCTGGCGCAGCCCCTCGACCGCCGTCAGCACGCTCCCGCCGGTGGTGCTGGTGTCCTCCACGGCGAGCACCCGCCGACCGCGCGCGTCCGGGCCCTCGACCCTGCGCTGCAGGCCGTGCGCCTTTGCCTCCTTGCGCACGACCACGCTGTCCAGGTCGCGCCCGGCCGCCGCGGCCTGGTGCGTCATCGCCAGCGCCACCGGGTCGGCCCCCATGGTCAGCCCCCCGACGACGTCGAAGCTGAGGCCGTCCGCGAGCTGGAGCATGACCCGGCCCACGAGCGGGGCGGCGGCGGCGGCCAGGGTGATGCGGCGCAGGTCGAGGTAGTAGTCGGCCTCGCGTCCGCTGGACAGCGTCACGCGGCCGCGCACCACGGCACAGGCGACGATGAGCTCCCGCAGCGCCTCCCGGTCCGTCACGCCGGCACGCTCGTCACCAGCCGCAGCGCGCCGCCCTCACCGGCCAGCGGGTCGATGTCGACGGTCACGCTCTCCCCGTCGCGCACGTCGCCCCCCAGCAGGGCCCGCGCCAGCCGGTCGCCGACGGCGGTCTGCACGAGGCGCTTGAGCGGCCGGGCGCCGTACGCCGAGTCGTAGCCGTGCTCGGCCAGCCACAGTGCCGCCGCCGGGGTCACCGTCAGCGTCACCCGGCGCGCGGCCAGCCGGTCGGCCAGCCGCCCGACCAGCAACGTGACGATCGGTGCCAGCTCCGTGGGGGTGAGCGCGTCGAAGACCACCGTGTCGTCGAGCCGGTTGAGGAACTCGGGCTTGAAGTGCGCCCGCACCTCCCCCATCACGGCCTCCCGCCGCACCTCCGGCGAGACCGTCGGGTCCATGAGGAACTGCGAGCCGAGGTTGGAGGTGAGCACCAGGATGGTGTTGCGGAAGTCGACGGTGCGCCCCTGCCCATCGGTCAGCCGCCCGTCGTCGAGCACCTGCAGGAGCACGTCGAAGACGTCCGGGTGGGCCTTCTCCACCTCGTCGAGCAGCACCACGGAGTAGGGCCGGCGCCGCACCGCCTCGGTCAGCTGGCCGCCGGCGTCGTAGCCGACGTAGCCGGGGGGCGCGCCGATCAGCCGGGCGACGTTGTGCCGCTCGGCGTACTCGCTCATGTCGATCCGGACCATCGCGCGCTCGTCGTCGAACAGGAACTCCGCCAGCGCCTTGGCCAGCTCGGTCTTGCCGACCCCGGTGGGCCCGAGGAAGAGGAACGACCCGGTCGGCCGGTCCGGGTCGGCGACCCCGGCGCGCGCGCGGCGGACGGCATCGGACACGGCGCGTACGGCGGTGAGCTGGCCGACCACCCGGCTGCCCAGGGCCTCCTCCATCCGCAGCAGCTTCGCCGTCTCGCCCTCCAGCAACCGGCCGGCGGGGATCCCCGTCCAGGCGGCGACCACGTCGGCGACGTCGTCGGGGCCCACGATCTTCTTCACCATGGTCGCCATCGGCTCGCCGGCGTCCGCTTCCGCCCCGAGCTCCCGCTCGGCCGCCGGTATCTCGGCGTACGTCAGGCGGGACGCCGTCTCCAGGTCGCCCTCGCGCTGCGCCCGCTCGACCTCGGTGCGCAGCGCGTCGAGGCGCTCCTTGAGCTCGCCCACGCGGTTGAGCCCGGTCTTCTCCCGCTCCCAGCGGCTCGTCAGCGCCGCCAGCTCCTCGCTGCGGTCGGCGATGGTGCGGCGCACGGTGGCGAGCCGGTCCACCGAGGCGGGGTCGGTCTCGCCGACGAGGGCCAGCTCCTCCATGCGCAGCCGGTCGACGGCTCGCGACAGCTCGTCGATCTCGACTGGGGACGAGTCGATCTCCATCCGCAGCCGCGAGGCCGCCTCGTCGACGAGGTCGATGGCCTTGTCGGGCAGGAAGCGAGCCGGGATGTAGCGGTCGGACAGGGTGGCGGCGGCGACCAGGGCCGCGTCGCTGATGTCGACCTTGTGGTGCGCCTCGTAGCGACCCTTGAGGCCGCGCAGGATCGCGATGGTGTCTGGCACGGTCGGCTCGCCCACCAGGACCTGCTGGAAGCGGCGCTCCAGCGCGGGGTCCTTCTCGATGTGGGAGCGGAACTCGTCCAGGGTGGTCGCCCCGACCAGTCGCAGCTCGCCGCGGGCCAGCATCGGCTTGAGCATGTTGCCGGCGTCCATCGCTCCCTCGCCGGTCGCGCCGGCCCCGACGACGGTGTGCACCTCGTCGATGAAGGTGACGATCTGGCCGTCGCTGTCCCTGATCTCGTCCAGCACCGCCTTGAGGCGCTCCTCGAACTCGCCGCGGTACTTCGCCCCCGCCAGCAGGGACCCCATGTCCAGGGCGATCAGCCGCTTGCCCCGCAGACTGTCCGGCACGTCGCCGTCGACGATCCGCTGGGCCAGGCCCTCGACGACGGCGGTCTTGCCGACGCCGGGCTCGCCGATGAGGACCGGGTTGTTCTTGGTACGCCGGGCGAGCACCTGCACCACGCGCCGCACCTCGGCGTCCCGGCCGATGACCGGGTCGAGCTTGCCGTCGCGAGCGTCGGCAGTGAGGTCCCGGCCGTACTTGTCCAGCGCCTGGTAGGTCGCCTCCGGGTCCTGGCTGGTCACCCGGCGGTCGCCGCGGACCGTGGGCAGGGCGGCCCGGACGGCGTCGGTGACGGGCAGCAAGCGGGCCACCTCGGTCCCCCCGGCCTGGCTGAGACCGAGCAGCAGGTGCTCGGTGGAGGTGAACTCGTCGCCGAGGCTGGCCGCCTCACGCTCGGCCCGGTCCACGGTCGCCACGAGGGCACGCGACGTCTGCGGTGCGCCGGTGCTGGAGCCGCTGGTGCGCGGCAGCCGGTCGACCAGCGCCTCGGCGCCTCGGCGCACCGCCGCGATGTCACCGCCGGCGGCCTGCAACAGCGGCACGGTGGTGCCGCTGTCCTGACCGAGCATCGCGAGCAGCAGGTGCGCGGTCTCGACCTGCGGGTTGCCGGCAGCGGTCGCCTTTTGCACGGCCGCGTTCAAGGCCTCTGAGGAGAGCCGCGTCAGTCGATTCAGGTCCATGCGATGAGGGTCCTCCCGGTCGTGCCGGCCCGTCCACCGGGCTTGCGTCTAACTGGCTCAACCTTCCTGCACGGCCTGACTGTTCCCGCAGCTCACGCGAGCAGTCCTGCCACACCTGCGTCGTCGGGCACGACGAGATCGAGGCCCCCGATCTCGGCGAAGGCCCGATCTGCGGAGACGAGCGTCGCTCCCTGCTCCAGCGCCACGGCGGCGAGGACGGAGTCGAAGGCGCCGAGGCGCTCACGCTGCGCGAACAGGGTCAGGCCCGCGCGCAGCGTCCGCTCCGAAACGACCAGCAGCGGGCGGAGCACCTCGACATAGCTCTCGCCCAGCGCGGTGGCGGTCGGACGAGCGCGCCGCCGGGAGTGCACGTGCACGAACTCCTGGATCACCTCGACCGTCGTCGTCGCCCGGACGAGCCCGGCGGCGGCGGCGGTAACCAGGTCGCGGCACGGCTGCCGCAGCGCGTGCTCACCGCCGGCGGCATGGGCGAGCACGCTCGTGTCGAGGACGATCACGAGCGGTCGTGGCCGTCGGCGATCTCGCGCTTGAGGTCGGCCGGGTCGGCCGGGAGGTCGACGGGCTCGGCAGCCAGGATGTGCGCCAGGGCGCGACGCCGCCGTCGCGCGTCCGCGCCGAGGCTGCTGTCCAGCGCATCGCGGACCACCTGCCCGAGCGAAACCCCGCGCTCACGTGCGGCTGAGGCCGCCTGCTGGTAGCGCTCCTCGTCCAGCAGGATCTGCACCCGCCGCTCCAGCGTCGCCATGCACCTACTGTCGCATGTGCAGGTCCGGCGAGGCCATGATCGCCCACCCGACCTCCGGCCGCGTGCGTCGCGGCACCGAGGCAACGTGCGGACGGCAGCGGGGGCCAGACGGGCTCAGGTGAGGGTCAGACCTCCACGAGGCGGACGGTGCGCCCACCGTCTGCGCTCGCCAGCCGCGCGAGGTCGCGGGCGTCGGCGGTCAGCACCGCCGCGTGCCGCCGCCGCGCGCTGGCGACCACGACGGCATCGACGACATCGGTCGTGCCGGCCGCCGCGCAGAGCAGGCCGGCGGCCTCGGCCAGCGACCGGTCGACCGGCTCGACCACGCAGCCCTGCAGCAGCCGGGTCAGCAGCACCTGGCGCCGCGGGTCGCGCCACACCTGCGCCAACACGACGGAGGGGACCACGACCGGCGCCTTCTCCTCGACCGCGACGTGGATCAAGCTCCTCGTACTCGACCTGCCACGCTCGATGGCGATGAGGGCCCCAGCGTCCAGGATCAGACCTGCCGCCACGACCGCACCTCGGCCCGCGCCCGTTCCAGCTCTTCCGCCGGGACGGGACCGAACTCCTCATTGAGCAGCTGCAGCGCCGCGCGAAGCGCCCTCGTGCGCAGCGCGGCAGCCATGGCCTCATCCACCAGTTGCGACACCGGGACCCCGTCTTCCGCCGCCTGCTCCCGGATCCGCCGGGCCGTGTCCTCGTCCACCGAGACCGACATCTTCACCATGGCCACCATCAAAGCCTACTACCGAGGTAGGACGGCCGAGTGTCCACAGGGACCGAGCAGCGTGGCCCGGGCCGGGGCACAGCGCCGGGGCATGGCCACGCAATATCGGTGGTGGCGTCTGGCTAAGGACCGGGCGGCTGCGGGGGCACTACACGCCAGGCGCCGAGTCCGAGATGGAGATCGACACCGGGACCGTTCACCTCACGTCGCAACGAGCTGTGTTTGTCGGCCACCGCCAGACCCGCAAGTGGCAATGGTCGGAGTTGGTGGGACTCCAGATATTCGTCAACAAGCGGCTTGCCTGGATGGATCTGGCCGTCACTAGCCGTCAGAAGACGAGCGGCTTCATCTTCGACCCGGCCGCGGCTGCTCCGGACTGACGGCTGATCACGATGGCGCGATCCGCGGCGCGATGGTGCACGCAGCACACCTGTCCAGGTGCCGGTCACCGGTGAGCCGGTAGCCCAAGGACTGACAGCCGCGAGCAGCAAGGTTGTCGAGCCAGGCTTCGGCTCCCTCTTGGCGGGGCCGCGCAGGGAACCTAGGCCACGTTCCGCAGCTGGGTGACGACGACGTCGGGCAACGCGAGGACGGCGAGCTAGACCAGGGCTAGGAGGGGCTAGGAGGGGCTAGGAGTGTGCTAGGAGAGGCTGCTAGCGAAGTGCTCCATGTCGGCAACCGAGATCCCGTTGGCGATCACTTCCAGGGTGATCGTCGGCGTAAGTTGAACCACGACGTTGACGTTCTTGAAGTTGCTGTCATAAGCCACGATAGCCGGCCGGCCGCCGAGTGTGAGCTTCTGCGATGACACCCCAGGACGGCTGGGGGCGGGCGCTGCAACGGCCTGGGTGAACGCCGCCCCGTCGGACTCGGTCATATAGAGGGAGCTTGCCTCCGGCGCGCCGGAAACGTCGGGAGTGTTGGTGCCATCGCCGCCGGCGAAGCACGCGACCTGCGGATGTCCGACGGAGGGAGCGCAGACCTTACCGAAGCCCGCCACGAGCGGAAAAAGCGAGGACGGCATGAATCCTACGTGCAGGCCCAGTGCCGTCGTGCCAGATTCGGTGCTGGCGTCTACGTTCCCGGCAACCGTGATGCGTGCGGGGCGGGTCGGCGCATTGGTCCCACCGAGGTAAACGGTCGCACCGACGATGCCCGCAACGGCAGCCACGCTGACGACGGCCCCCAAAACCGTTCGACGGCCTCGTTGGATCACCCGCCGCTCGACGTCCACCACTGTCCCGTTGTCGTCGGTGGCGCCATCGGACTCAAGCGGTTGCTGACTGCTCATCGTCGGTCTCCCGGTTCACGGAACGGTAGAGGGGGCCAGGACACAGTTCATACGAGCACCTACCTGTGGAAGCCGCAGTCGTAGACAGCCCCGGCGAAGTGCGAACAATTCAGGTAGGTGATGCCCGGGCCAGGGTCAATGCCACGTAGCTTATGTTGATCTTGGTGGTGGGCTTGGGTTCGGTCGATGCGGGGCGGCGTGGCGTGACCTGTGTGACTGGTGGGACTGATGTGATCGCCGGTCATGGTCACAGGGGTGCTGGC